>Ga0209676_1000219_pt1 | contig 125330 bp, 110 predicted proteins | sample AraplaCvi_mLB_r2_FD_184282 | JGI IMG/M metagenome (GOLD analysis project Ga0209676, IMG submission 184282) | Arabidopsis root microbial communities from North Carolina, USA - plate scrape MF_Cvi_mLB_r2 (SPAdes) (version 2) | ecosystem: Host-associated > Plants > Roots > Endosphere | place...
ACGACCCACGGTCGTGACCTACCTTGGTCTTGCCGCCCCGGTGCGTCACGACCCACGGTCGTGACCTACCTTGGTCTTGCCGCCCCGGTGCGTCACGACCCACGGTCGTGACCTACCTTGGTCTTGCTGCCCCGGTGCGTCACGACCCACGGTCGTGACCTACCTTGGTCTTGCCGCCCCGGTGCGTCACGACCAACGGTCGTGACCTACCTTGGTCTTGCTGCCCCGGTGCGTCACGACCCACGGTCGTGACCTACCTTGGTCGTGCTGCCCCGGTGCGTCACGACCCACGGTCGTGACCTACCTTGGTCTTGCCGCCCCGGTAGGTCACGACCGTTGGTCGTGACCGCTTTTCGCTTCAGCCGCCCAGGCTGAAGCGCGGGTTGCCCAGCTCGGCCAGGAAGTGCCCGAAGATCTCCGGGCGCATTGCCAGCATGAAGATCACCCCGAACGCGGCACCGGCCAGGTGCGCGCTGTGGTTGATGCGGTCACCGCCCCTGCGGTCCATCCAGATGCTGTAGCCGACGTAGAACGCGGCATAGATGATCGCCGGCGCCGGGATGAAGAACACGAAGATGATGGTCCACGGGCTGAGCAGGATGAAGGCGAACAGTACCGCCGACACCGCGCCCGAGGCCCCCAGGCTCATGTAGTTCGGGTTCTTCTGGTTCTTCAGGTAGCTGGGCAGGATCGACACCACCAGTGCGCCCAGGTAGAACGCCGGATACGTCAGGTAGCTGCCGGTCAGGCTGGCCATGACCCGCTCGATCTGCCCGCCGAAGAAGAACAGCGTGATCATGTTGAAGATCAGGTGCGACCAGTCGGCATGGATGAACCCGTAGGTCACCAGGCGGTCGTACTGGCGTTTGCGGTCAACCGCCGGCGGCCACAGGATCAGGCGGTCGGCCAGCGCACGGTTGTTGAACGCCATCCACGACACCAGGGCGGTAATGGCGATCAGCAGCAGATTCACGGGGGTCATGGCAGTACTCAGGCAGCGCGGTAGTTGTCGACCATACGATAGCGCTTGGCATACCAACCGAAGGCCAACGCGGCGACAAAGGCGAACCCGGCGAAGAAGAACATCAGGAACGCGGCTTCGCTGAGACCGGTACTGGCGATCTGGTGGGTCACCGTGTCGTTGCGCACCGCCGCGTTGGACAGCAGCACCCACAGGTTGCCGATGGTGGTGGTGAGATTCCAGAAACTCATCACCACGCCCTTCATCGCCTGCGGCGCCTGGCTGTAGGCGAACTCCAGCCCGGTGGCCGAAACCAGCACCTCACCGAAGGTGAGCAGTGCGTACGGCAGCATCTGCCAGAAGATGGACATGACGTTGCCGCCGTCCATCATCACCTGGATGCCGCCGACCACGACCCAGGCCAGGCCGCTGAAGGCGATACCGGCGGTCATGCGGCGCAGCGCGGTGGGCTCGAAGCCGAACCGGCGCAGCGCCGGGTACAGCACCAGGTTGTTGAACGGAATCAGGATCATCACCAGCAGCGGGTTCAACGCCTGCATCTGCGAGGCCGTGAACCACGACGGCATGGCCATCTGCTGGCCCTGCAGCACCCAGGTCGACGCCTTCTGGTCGAACAGCGAGAAGAACGGGGTGGTCAGCGCGAAGATCACCAGCACGCGCAGCACCGAACGCACGCCTTCCACGGCCTCGGCCGGGTGCACGGCGCGGGCGCGGTCGAGCTGGATCCAGGTCCCGCCGCCCACGCCGACCAGCACCAGCACCAGCGCGATGCACAGGCAGATCACGATGCCCAGGCTGCCTACCAGGCCCATCGAGGCCACCGCCAGCACCGCACCGAGGATGGCCAGGGTGCGGCCCGGACGGCCCTTGCCCGGCACCTGTGCCGACAGCGCGGTCCGCACCATGTTGCCGAACGAATGCGGGTCCTTGGGCGGCAGCGGCACCAGCACGTAGCGCTTGCGCCCCAGCCAGAACACGAAGGTGGCCACGAACATCAGGATGCCCGGAATGCCGAACGCCCACTGCGGGCCAAGGTTCTTCAGCGCCAGCGGGATGAGCAGCGAGGCGAACAGCGAGCCGAAGTTGATGATCCAGTAGAACGCGTCGAACACGATCTTGGCCAGGTGCTTGTTGCTCTGGTCGAACTGGTCACCCATGAACGAGGCCACCAGCGGCTTGATGCCGCCGGCGCCCAGCGCAATCAGGCCCAGGCCCAGGAAAAAGCCTTCGCGGCTGTTCTCGAACAGCGCCAGGCAGGCGTGGCCGGCGCAGTAGATCAGGCTGAACCAGAGGATGGTGTGGTACTTGCCGAAGAACTTGTCGGCCAGCCAGCCGCCGAGCAGCGGGAAGAAATACACGCCGATCATGAAGCTGTGCATGATGTCCTTGGCCTCGCCGGCCCGGCCATCGGCGGTGATCTCCTGCAGCAGCAGCGAGGTGATCAGGAACTGCACCAGGATGTTGCGCATCCCATAGAAACTGAAACGTTCGCAGGCCTCATTGCCGATGATGTACGGAATCTGGCGCGGCATCTTTCCCTTGCCAGCGCTGGCGGCTGCGGTCGTGCTCATTCTATGGGGCTGTCCTGCGGGTTCAAAGGCCGCAAGGTTACCGGAAGGACCCCGGCCGCGCACGCTGCGGCCAGACGTGACAAGTCCGCGGCGCAATGGCAGGCGTCTGAAAACCCTTGACCGAGGTCACGGCGCGTCGACGGCCCAAGCGTAAACTTATCGTTATGCGCCTCCTCCCCACGGTTGTCGCAGGACACTGGCACGGCTGGCTCCTGCTCCTGATGTTGACCGCCCCCGCACTGTCGGCTGATGCCCGGCAGAGCGAGGCGCCGCCGCGCCTGCTGAAGATCGCGACGCTGGAACTGCCGGTCGCCGACGACGCCCAGTGGGAACAGCGCCGCGACCAGCTGCTGCAGGTGCTGGAAGGCCTGCAACCGGACGTGATCGCGGTGCACCGGGTACTCCAGACCCGCGGCGGCAACCCGGCCTGCTGGCTGGCCACGCGGCTGCGTTACAGCTGCGACTTCATCACCGCCGATCCGCCCAGCCAGCCGCTGCGCCATGGCAGCGCCATGCTGAGCCGGCTGCCGGTGGCCGAGGACGGGGTCACCCTGCTCCATCCGCCGGGCCAGTTCAGTGCGGCCGGCCTGCTGCGGGTCAAGCTGCAGGAGGAACTGGTCAACGTGTACGTGGCACGGCTGCGCCCGGACCCCGACGAAGCCCTGGTGCGCCAGCACCAGACCAGCGACCTGATGACCTGGATCGGCGCGACCTCCGACGGCCTGCCCTCGCTGATCGCCGGGGACTTTTCCGCCGATACCGATGAACTGGTACGCAGTTCGCCCGGCTTCCAGCCGGCCCGCAAGAATCCTGGCGAACGCGTGGATCCGCCCTCGCTGGCCGGCATCGCCAGCGGCCATGGGCTGGATGTGCTGTTCCAGGTCAGCCATTTCGCCGGGCAGGGCCTGACGCCGCTGAAACTGCCTGCCGTGGAAGGCACCGACCTGGGCGCGATGCGCCTGGGCATCCTGGCGACCCTGCGCCTGCAGGGTGACGCGCAGGCGCGGTAGTGCGACAAACGAAAAGGCCAGGCGTTTCCGCCTGGCCTTTTCGATGTCCAGCCTGCCCGTGCAATCAGGCAATGGCGTCCTGGTAACGACGCTCGACTTCCTTCCAGTCAACCACGTTGAAGAACGCGCCGATGTACTCCGGGCGACGGTTCTGGTACTTCAGGTAATACGCGTGCTCCCACACGTCCAGGCCCAGGATCGGCGTATTGCCTTCCATCAGCGGGCTGTCCTGGTTGCCGGTGCTTTCCACCACCAGCTTCTTGTCCGGGGTGACGCTCAGCCAGGCCCAGCCACTGCCGAAGCGGGTCAGCGCGGCCTTGGTGAAGGCGTCCTTGAACGCGTCGAAACCGCCCAGCTGCGCGTCGATGGCCTGGGCCACGTCGCCGACCGGGGCACCACCAGCGCTGGGCGCCATCACCGTCCAGAACAGCGAGTGGTTGGCGTGGCCGCCACCGTTGTTGCGGACCGGGCCCTGCAGGTTTTCCGGCAGCGACTTGAGCTTCTTCACCAGTTCTTCGACCGGCAGGTCGGCGTATTCGGTGCCTTCCAGCGCTGCGTTGACGTTGTTGATGTAGGTCTGGTGGTGCTTGGTGTGATGGATTTCCATCGTCGCCGCGTCGATATGCGGCTCAAGCGCGTCGTACGCGTAGGACAGCTTGGGGAGGGTATAGGCCATGTGGATCTCCTGGTAGCTCACTCGCCCGGCGAAGACCGGGCGTTGCGAAGTCGATGATGGGGATGGCCACCAAGCTTACCAAGGCCCACGTAAAGGAAACTTCGTCCCGGCGGAAAGCCCACGTTACGCACAGGTGACGAAACGCGGACGAGCCTTGCGACACGCGCGTAGTACCAGGCCCTGCGTGGCAACCAGGCGATCCCCACGGAAGAAGCATCGAAGAAGCATTACAGTAGACCCCACCCTCGCCACAGCCTTCCCCATGCGCAAGCCCCTGCTGTTGCTGCTCGCCATCGTGCTCCTGATCGGTGGCCTGGCCGCAATCAAACTCGCCCAGCGCCCGCCAGCGCCGGACTTCGCGCCGTCGCTCAGCCAGCCCGACGCCGTCGCCCCGGCGGCCGACGCACCTGGCAATCCGGGCGCCGCCGCACAGCGCACGCATGACCCCCTGCCCGCCTTCCTGCCACCGGAAGCACGCACCACCATCACGCTGATCCAGCGCGGCGGCCCCTACCCGCACCGCCAGGACGGCGGCGTCTTCAGCAACCGCGAGCAGCGCCTGCCCGAGCGGCCGCGCGGGTACTACCGGGAATACACCGTGGATACGCCGGGCGCGGACAACCGCGGCGCACGCCGCATCGTGACCGGCGGCACCCCGCCGACCGGTTGGTTCTACACCGACGACCATTACGAAACCTTCCGCAGTTTCGAGGTCCCACCTGCCGGGAGCTGGCAATGAACCACGATGGATTCGAACTGGGTCTGGACGACATCAACAACGCCGGCGTGTATTCGGTGACCAATGACGACATCGGGCCGCTGTCGGCCGCGATGCGCGATGCCGGCCTGCGCGTGGCCACGATCGACCTGGGCGGCTGCCGCGACAAGCGCACGCTGATTGCACGGGTTGCCGCGCAGCTGGACTTCCCGCAGAGCTTCGGTGGCAACTGGGACGCCCTGCTGGACTGTCTGCGCGACCTGTCGTGGATGCAGGCCAACGGCTACGCATTGTTCTTCAGTGATGCTGATCAGTTGCAGGAGGACGCGGCGAAGGACTTCGAGATGTTCCTCGATGTCCTGGAGGACGCCAGCAAGACGTGGCGCGAAGACGATGTGCCGTTCTGGGCGTTCGTCGCGTTGAACGATTGAACGATTGAACGATTGAACGATTCAACGGCTGCAACGCGGTCACCGTAGCGCCGGCCGTTGGCCGGCCCACGCGAGGCACCCGACGACCAGGAGGGCCGGCCAACGGCCGGCGCTACCCGCCACCGTCATCGGCTGCCGTTGTCTTCCTGTAGTTCCTTCTTGAACGGCACGTCCGGCGGCGGGCGCGCCACGGCCGGCTGGTCCTGCATGTTCGGGTCGGTCAAGCCGCAGCCGCCGCCGAACTGCAGGATCGACACCACGCAGGAAATCTTCGAGCTGGTGCCGGGAATGGGAATTTCCACGGCCTTGATGCCCTTGCGCACCCATTCGGCCAGCAGCGATTCGTTCGGCGCCCAGTATTTGTCGAACGAGGTCGGCGTGTAATCGTACGGCGGGCGCTTGAGCCAGGTGCCCGACTGCGCGATGCGCTCGCGGCTCCAGCCGTCGTTCTCGCCACCGGGCGCGCCGCGCTCGCTGTCGCCACTGCCCTCCTGCCCGGGCACGCGTACGCTGCCGTCCGCGTTGAACAACCCATCGCCGGTGCGCCCTGTCCCTTGGCTGGCCTGCGCACCACTGCGTTCGCCGTCGCGGTTGCGATTGGAGGCGCCCCAGTCGTCGCCGCGTGCCGGGGTCGCCCAGTTGCCCGGCGTGGGCGACGGACGGGCGGCCGGTGTGTTCGCCGCTGCCGGGGTCGCGGCGGTGCTGCGGTTCGGTGCGGCCGTGCTGGCCGCGGTCCGGCTCGGCGTGGCGGACGCGGTGGAGCTGGCGGTCGACGGCGTGGCGGTCGACGGGGCCGGGCGCGGTGCTGCATTGGGCACGGCGCGCTCGCGAACGCTGACCTCGGGGCTGCGCCCAGGTACGGTGATCTCGCGCGGCGGCACCGGGGCCACCGTGACCGACACCGACGGTGCCGGCGCGATCTCGCGCTCACGTACCTGCACATCCCGCTGCGGCACGGCAATCTCCACGCGGGGGCCGGCAGTGGGAACCGGTGGCGTGGGCGCGTTGACCACCGTGACCTCGCGCTCGCGCACGACCAGCTCGGGCGTGCGCAGCTGCGGCTGCAGCGGCCGGACGGCCGGCGCGACCACGGGCGGCGTGGGGGCTTCCACGACCTCGACGGTGCGCTCGCGCACCTGCACCTCGGGTGCCTCGCGCGGGATCACCCGCACCTCGGTGCGCGGCACGCTGGTGGGCGGTACCACGAAATCCGTGGTGGCCTCGGCCACGTCGGTGGCCTGCACCGGTTGTTCGACCGGGGTTGGCGCCGGCGCCGGCGTCGGCGGCGTGGGAGTGGGCTCGACACTGGCGACGGGTTCCGCAGGCGCGGGCGGCTGCGGGGCCGTGGCGGCCGGCGGCGTGCGCGGACGCGGTTGCGAGGTGGCCTGGCGCGCCGCTGCAGGTGCCGCTGCGGTGGCGGCCGCACTGCCGGCAGCGGCCGCCGGTTCGCCGACGCCGCTGTCCTGGGGCGTGCCGCTGCCCAGGAACTCCACCTGGATGCGACCACCATCGCCGCCCTGCTCCGGCGGAACGGGCGGGCGGATCAATGCCACCCACAGCAACAGCGCGGCGAACATCAGATGCAGCAGCACGCTGATGACGCCGGAGGTCCAGCGCATCCAGCGCTGGTCGCGCGGGGCCGGATCCCAGGTCTGCCACAGCAACCGGCGCATCGCCTGCACCGTGCCCAGCGCGGGCAGGCGGCCCGGCGACCCGGGCAGCGGTCGCGGCATCAGTTCCGCAATGACCTCCGACGAGCGGAACGGGCGCGGCAATGGCGTAAGCGCGCGCAGCCACAGGCCCCAACCATAGGGCAGGCCCGTGGTTTTTTCGACGATGCGTTTTTCCGGCTGCCGAGCCAGCAGCGCTTGGAGGATCTCGTCAGCCCGGCGCAGTGTCACGCAGGACGATCAGGCAGCCGTGCCGCGGGGAATGTACGGCGCGTGCCCGCTGTCATGGTCGGTCGCGTCGCGCACGGCGGTGATGCCGGGGACGCGCCCCATCAGTGTCTTCTCGATGCCCTGCTTGAGGGTGACGTCGGCCATGCCGCAGCCCTGGCAGCCGCCGCCGAAGCGCAGCAGCACCACGCCCTCGGCCGACACTTCCTGCACCGCCACCTTGCCGCCGTGGGAAGCCAGCTGCGGATTGACCTCATTTTCCACCACCCAACGCACGCGTTCGACCAGCGACGCCGAGTCCGCCGGCGCTTCGCCCTTGATCTTGGGCGCCTTGATCGTGAGCTGCTGGCCGCCGGTGGCGTTGGTGACGATGTCGATGTCGGCCCCGTCCATCCAGGCCACGCTGGTGGCGGCCACGTACAGGGTGAAGCCGTCGCAGTCCACTGCCCATTCGTCGCCGAGCAGGTCGGCCGGTTCGGCAAACTCCAGGCGGGCGTCGGCACGTGGCGTGCCGGCGTCGACGGCGCTGAGGCGCACGCCCATGCCGGGCACGGCTTCGCGCTCGATGAGTTTGCGGAAATAGGTCTGGGCAGTGTCGGAGATCTGGATCATGCGGCTATTCTAGCGGCTTACATGTTATGCGCTCATTCGGTTTATACACTGTCCGGCGCATTGTTCAGGCATACACGAGGTGGAGGTTTCCATGGCCGACCTGATTCCCCTGGCGCAGGCCCGTTGCGTGGCCCGCAAGGGCAGCGACCACAAGCTGGGCGAAGCCCGGGTGGCCGAGCTGCTGCCGCAGATTCCCGGTTGGGAGCTGGCCGAACACGGCCAGGCGCTGACCCGTACGTTCCGCTTCAAGGACTACTACCGGACCATGGCGTTCGTGAACGCCCTGGCCTGGATCGCCCATGCCGAAGACCACCACCCGGACCTGGGCGTGCACTACGACCGGGCCGTGGTGCGGTTCTCCACCCATGACGTGGGCGGCCTGAGCGAGAACGACTTCATCTGTGCAGCGAAGGCTTCGGGCCTGACGGAGGGATTGGCATGAACATCCAGAACGCAGCCGCGCGGGGCGCGGCCCTACCGCTGTTGATTGCCCTGGGCCTTGCCGGGTGCAGTGGATCGTCGGAGCCGGCGGCGCCGGTCGCCGCCCCCACCGAGGTGGCTGCGGTGAAGACGCCGCCGCCGGTGTACCCGATCGAGCTGGCCTGCCAAGGCATTGGCGGCACCACCACGCTGAAGGTGGTGGTGGGTACCGACGGCAAGCCCGGCCAGGTACAGCGGGTGAGCGGCAGCGGCAACGCGCAGCTTGATGAGCAGGCGCAGAAGGCGGTGGAAGGCTGGCAGTTCAAGGCCGCCACCCGCGCCGGACAGCCCGTGCCCACCACCATCCAGGTGCCGGTGAGCTTCAACCCGCCGCAGCCCAAGCCGGACGAATGCTTCGCCGTCGAAGAGCGTCTGCGCCGCGGCGGCTGAGCCCTGCCCCTTCCCACGGATGCCAGCCGGCGCCAGCACCGTTTTCCTACCGCGCCGCGGCTGTCCCGCGGCGCGCTGCTTATGTACAAGGACGCGTTGACGCATGCCGGATATTTCAAGTGGGAACGTATGGCTCGCCCTGGCGGTGACCCTGGCGGCGGGGTTGGCGACCGCGCTGGGCAGCCTGCTGGTGCTGTTCTCCCGCCGCCCCAACCCGCGCCTGCTGGCGTTCGGCCTGGCCTTCGCCGGCGGTGCGATGGTGTTCGTGTCGCTGACCGAGATCCTGACCAAGTCGATCGACGCCTTCACCCAGGCCTACGATGCGCGGCTGGGCTTCGCCTATGGCACCGGCGCGTTCCTGTGCGGGGTCCTGCTGATCGTGTTGATCGACCACTTCGTGCCCAATCCGCACGACAGCCTGGACAAGCAGGACCCGATGTATCGGGAAAACAACAAGGCCTACATCAAGCGGGTGGGCCTGTTGACGGCGGTGGCGATCACCGCGCACAACTTCCCCGAGGGGCTGGCCACGTTCTTCGCGATGCTGGAAAGCCCGTCGGTGGGCATGCCGCTGGCGTTCGCCATCGCCATCCACAACATCCCCGAGGGGATCGCGATCGCGGTACCGGTGTATTTCGCTACCCAGAACAAGTTCTACGCCTTCGGCGCCAGCCTGCTCTCGGGCCTGGCCGAGCCGATCGGCGCGGCCATTGGCTACGTGGTGCTGTCCGGGGTGCTCAACCACGCCACCTTCGGCTGGGTGTTCGGGATCATTGCCGGGGTGATGGTGTTCCTGGCCCTGGACGAGCTGCTGCCCGCGGCCAAGCGTTACGCCAAGGGCCATGAAACGGTGTATGGGCTGGTGGCCGGCATGGGCAGCCTGGCGATCAGCCTGGTGTTGTTCAAGTGGTAGAACGTGCCCGGCAGCGTACCGACCAACGGTCGGTACCTACCATTGCCTGCCGCGTACCGACCAACGGTCGGTACCTACCATTGCCTGCCGCGTACCGACCAACGGTCGGTACCTACCATTGCCTGCCGTGTGCCGACCGACGGTTGGTACCTACCATTGCCTGCCGTGTACCGACCAACGGTCGGTACCTACCATTGCCTGCCGTGTACCGACCAACGGTCGGTACCTACCATTGCCTGCCGTGTACCGACCAACGGTCGGTACCTACCATTGCCTGCCGTGTGCCGACCGACGGTTGGTACCTACCATTGCCTGCCGCGCACGGTAGGCGACGACCGTTGGTCGTCGCGCCTCACCCCAACCGGTTCAATGCCTCGGTCAATTCATCGGCCAACGGCGCGTTGAGGGTGTACGGGGTCTTGCCCGCGTCCAGCGAAAATTCCAGCGACGCTGCATGCAGGAACAGGCGCTTCAGCCCGATCTGGTCGCGAAGCCGCTTGTTGACGTCCGGATCGCCGTATTTGTCGTCACCGGCCACCGGATGCCCCAGATGCTGGGCGTGCACGCGGATCTGATGGGTGCGGCCGGTCTCGATACGCACCTCGCAGTAGGAATGCCCGCCCCGACGCTCCAGCACCTTGAAGTGGCTTACCGATTCCTTGCCGATCGCGTTGACCTGCACATGGCGCTCCCCGCCCTGCCGCAGCCCCACGTGCAACGGCGCGTCCACGGTCATCACGCCATCCGGCATGCGCCCGACCAGCAGGGTCAGGTAGCGCTTGCGGATCCCCGCACCATGGTCCTCCCGCAGCAGCGCCTGCAGCTCGCTCAGCGCCGAGCGCTTCTTGGCCACGATCAGCAGCCCCGAGGTGTCGCGGTCCAGCCGATGCACCAGCTCCAAGGTCTTGCCCGGGCGGAGCGCGCGCAGGGTTTCGATCGCGCCGAAACTGATCCCGCTGCCACCGTGGCTGGCCACGCCCGACGGTTTGTTCAGCGCCAGCAACCGTTCATCTTCATAGACGATCGCGTCTTCAAGACGCTTCATGAACGCTGCCGGCGGTCCCGCTTTGTCTCCTTCCTCAGTGAGACGGACGGGGGGCACCCGCACTTCGTCGCCCGCCTCCAGCTTGCGCTCGGCCTTGGCACGGCCGCCATTCACGCGGACCTGGCCGCTGCGCACGAGTTTGTAGACCAGGCTGCGCGGTGCGCCCTTGAGCTGCCCCAGCAGGAAGTTGTCCAGGCGTTGCCCCGCCCGGTCGTCCGGGACGGTGATGAGACGGACGCTGGTCTTGCCTTCAGCGGGCTTGGCGGGCGGTACGGTGTCGGTCATTGGCCTTTTATTCTGTTACACTCGGCAGGCGAGATAAGGGATTGATTTCGTTGGAAGTTGCTCTGGGCCAGAAGCCCAACTTCCCGCGATTCCGGCACAGTGCGCAGCCACCGCCCCCGGGGCGGCCATGTTAGCGGCTCACCGGCAGTCCCGGCCATCGCCGGATGCCTGACACGCGTCTGCGCTGAAAAAATGTCCCTGTGGCGCTCCAGCCTGGCTGAAAGCTGCCTCCGGCCCCGTACTACCCAAACCAAGAAAATGTAGCGCTCCCGCGGCCTGCCGTGGTGTCGTAGCGCTGGAAGCCCAAGCCGCCCTCCCCGCGCATGCGCGATGGGCGTGCAAGCGTGACCAGAAGCGAAACCCCATGGCGTTCCGCGCGGTAGCAGCGCGCGAGGAACGCACTATGAAGCGAATGCTGATCAACGCCACGCAGGCCGAAGAGCTGCGGGTTGCCATCGTGGATGGCCAGACGCTGTACGACATCGACATCGAACAGCCGTCCAAGGAACAGAAGAAGTCGAACATCTACAAGGGCCGCATCACGCGCCTTGAACCGTCGCTGGAAGCGGCCTTCGTCGAATATGGTGGCGAACGCCACGGCTTCCTGCCGCTGAAGGAAATCTCCCGCGATTACTTCCAGGCGGGCGTGGACCACAACAAGGCCGGCATCCGCGAACTGCTGCGTGAAGGCCAGGAAGTGGTGGTCCAGGTCGACAAGGAAGAGCGTGGCAACAAGGGCGCCGCCCTGACCACGTTCATCTCCCTGGCCGGCCGCTACATGGTGCTGATGCCGAACTCGCCCACCGCCGGCGGCGTGTCGCGTCGCATCGAGGGCGAAGACCGCGCCGCGCTGAAGGAAGCGCTGGACAAGCTGAACATCCCCGACGACATGGGCGTGATCATCCGCACCGCCGGCGTCGGCCGCGATGCCGAAGAACTGCAGTGGGACCTGGACTACCTGCTGCAGGTCTGGAAGTCGATCGCCGAAGCGGCGCTGACCAAGCCGGCCCCGTTCCTGATCTACCAGGAATCGCGCCTGATCGTGCGCGCCCTGCGCGACTACCTGCGCGCCGATGTCGGCGAGATCCTGGTCGATACCCAGGAGCTGTACGACACCGCCCGCGAATTCATGCAGCAGGTGATGCCGCAGACCCTGCGCAAGCTCAAGCATTACACCGACGACATTCCGCTGTTCAACCGCTTCCAGATCGAATCGCAGATCGAGGGCGCGTATGAACGCAACGTGCGCCTGCCGTCCGGCGGCTCGATCGTGGTCGACCAGACCGAAGCCCTGACCGCCATCGACGTGAACTCCTCGCGCGCCACCAAGGGCAGCGACATCGAGGACACCGCGTTCCAGACCAACCTGGAAGCGGCCGAGGAAGTGGCCCGCCAGCTGCGCCTGCGCGACCTGGGCGGCCTGGTGGTGATCGACTTCATCGACATGTCGTCCAACAAGCACCAGCGCGAGGTGGAAAACCGGCTGCAGAACGCGCTGAAGTACGACCGTGCGCGCGTGCAGCTTGGCCGCATCTCGCGCTTCGGCCTGATGGAAATGAGCCGCCAGCGCCTGCGTCCGAGCCTGGGCGAGTCCAGCCAGATCGTCTGCCCGCGCTGCGACGGCCACGGCCGCATGCGCAGCGTGGAATCGCTGTCGCTGTCGATCATCCGCGTGGCCGAAGAGCATGCGATGAAGGAAAACACCGGTCAGGTGCTGGTCCAGTCCCCGGTGGAGATCGCCAACTACCTGCTCAACGAAAAGCGCAACGCGCTGCGCGAGATCGAACAGCGCCACGATGCGCCGATCGTGATCGTGGCCGACGAGCAGCTGCACACCCCGCACTACGAAGTCACCCGCCTGCGTGAAAACGAGCTGGGCGAAGACAGCGGCAAGCCGAGCTACCAGCGTGGTACCCCGCGCAAGCTGCCGGTGCACGCGCTGACCAAGGCCCAGCTGAACATCCCGGCCGCCCCGGCGGTGACCAACGTCAAGCACAGCTCGCCGGCCCCGGTCCGCGAAGTGGCCGAACCGGTGGCCGCACCGGCACCGGTCGCGCCGGCCCCGGTGGCCGCGCCGGCCGCCACCGGCGTGGTCGGCTGGCTCAAGCGCATCTTCGGTGGCGAACCGGCCCCGGCCGCCGCCCCGCAGCCGGCTGCACGCCCGGCCCAGGACGGCAACCGCAGCGGTCGCAACAAGGACCGCAACGGCAAGGACCGCAATGGCCGCCGTGACGAGCGTGGCGACCGCGGTGAGCGTTCCGCTGGCCAGGGCCAGAACCCGGGCCGTGGCAAGGATCGTCGCGATGATCGCGGCGACCGCGCCGGCAAGGGCGAGCGCCGTGAAGGCGAGCGTCGTGACGAGCGCCGCCAGGACGTGACCGCGCAGGCCGCGGCACCCGCTGGCCAGCCGCAGCAGGGCAAGCCGCGCAATGAGCAGCAGCCGAAGGCTCCGCGCAACGAGCAGCAGCCCAAGCTGAACCAGAAGCAGAAGCCGCCGCGCCAGCAGAACGACGGCGACAAACCGGCCCGTCAGCCGCAGACCGACACCAAGCCGGTCCAGGCCGACGCCGCCGTTGCCGACGCCGCGCTGGTGACCGCCGCTGCCGTGGTCGTGGCCGATGCGGCCACGCCTGCGCCGGTGGCCGCACCGGTGGCGACGCCGGTGGCTGCTGACGAAACCAAGGTGACCGACGGCGACGTGGGCGAGCACGGCGACGCGCCGGGCAACGCCGATGACGCCAACGGCGAGGGCGCCTCGCGCCGTCGTCGCGGCCGTCGTGGTGGCCGTCGTCGTCGTCGTGGCAATGGCGAACAGGCTGCCGGCAGCGAAGGCCAGCATGACGAGACGGGCCTGGATGACGACGCAGACGGCGACGAGCACGATGGCGACCAGGACGGCGACAGCGCCGCCCCGGCCGCCCGTCCGACCGTGAGCCATGGCCAGCCGCAGCCGGAGTTCGACTTCGACGACGACGGCAGCGCCCCGGCGGCACCGGTCCACGCGCCGGTCCAGGCGCCGCGCCAGGCTCCGACCGCAGCTGTAGCCGCCGCGGCCCCGGTGGCTGTGGTCAGCAGCCCGGTGGTCACCGCCGGTCATGCCGACCCGGCTCCGGCTCCGGCCGCCAAGGCTGAACCGGTCGCCGAGCGTGCGCCGTCCTATACCGACCGCGTGCCGTTCGTGGAGTCGCCGATGCCGGTGGCCGCTGCGGAGGCTTCGAAGGCGGTTGAGACCCCGGTGGCGGTTGAAGCGCCGAAGGCTGTCGAAACGCCGAAGGCTGTTGAAGCACCGAAGGCCGTTGAAGCGCCGAAGGCCGTTGAAGCACCGAAGGTCGTTGAAGCACCGAAGGCTGTTGAAGCACCGACGGCTGTTGAAGCACCGAAGGCTGTTGAAGCACCGACGGCTGTTGAAGCACCGAAGGCTGTTGAAGCACCGAAGGCTGTTGAAGCACCGAAGACTGTCGAAGCGCCCAAGGCTGTCGAAGCGCCGGTCGCGGTTGAAGCACCGAAGGCTGTTGAAGCGCCGACGGCTGTTGAAGCCCCGGTCGCGGTTGAGGCGTCCAAGGCGGCAGACGCTGCCATCGATGCCGAGACCCCGCGCAAGCCCCCGACCGAAGTCGGCCGCCCGGTGCATACCCGTGCGCTGGACGCTGCTCCGGTAGCACAGACCGGCCAGCTGTTCGACGCCGCCGCCGGCGAAGCTGCGCCGACCGACGCCGCCGCCCAGGCCGCGCACGCCGAAGCCCGCGACGACATCCCCACCGATGCCGCCAAGGCCGACGATGCGGACAGGCAGGACCCGGAAAAGACCGACAAGGCCTGATCCAGGACCCGCGACAGCAGTAAACGGACAGCGGCCTTCGGGCCGCTGTTTTTGTTTGATGGGTGGTGCGTATCGACCAACGGTCGATACCTGCCGTGTCGTGGGGCGTATCGACCAACGGTCGATACCTACCGGGGCGTGGGGTGTGTCGGCCGACGGTCGATACCTGCCGGGCTGGTGTGTCGATGGGCGGCCGATACCTGCCGGTCGTGTCCGCCGACGGTTCGGGCCGGTAGCGCACGACCGTTGGTCGTGCGGCGGCGCATCGCGCCGGGACTTACGCGCGGGGCGTATTCACGGCGCGAACTGCAGGCGGGTCCACACGCCGTAATGGTCCGATGCCCAGCGCCCTTCCGCGTACGGCTGGTCGAACAGCAACCGCGCTTCACGGGCCAGCAGCCGGTCCTGCTGGAAAAACACATGGTCGATGCGCGACGGCGCGTCGTAGTAGTGCCGGTTCAAGGTACTGACCTGCGCGAGCGCGTTGTTCACGTGCACGCTGCCATAGCTGTCGCCGTAAACCTGGCGCAGCGCACTCAGGTCGCCCGCATCCACCAGCGCGTTGAAGTCCCCGGCAATCACCACCGGCGCCTCGCCCGACGTGTCGGCGATGTACTTCAACAGGTCGCTCACCTGCTCGCCGCGGATGCGGCTGCCCCGCTCGTCAGAACGTTCGTTCAGATGCGTGGCGTACACGTTCACCGCGTGCCCCTCCACGTCGATGCGCAGGTGCGCCACCGTGCGGTAGTCATTCCGCGGTGACAGCAGGTGCTCGCCGCGCGCCAGCACCGGTCGCCGCGTCAGCAGCGCGTTGCCGTACCGCTTGAACCGGCCCGGCGGGTCCGTGGAGACAAACTGGTAGTCATACCCCAGCTTGCGCGCCAGCCAGGCTGCCTGGTTGCGCACATGCGGTTTCTGGATCACTTCCTGCAGGGCGATCGCATCGGGCTGCAATGCCGCCAGCTCGCGCAGGATCACCTTGCGCCGCTGCGGCCAGTCTTCGCGGTCGTGGTGCAGGTTGAAGGTGACCATGCTCATGCCCGGCGCTGCGGCATCGGCGCTGTCCGCCGCCTGCACCGGGGCAACCGCCAGGGCCAGGGCCACGACCCCGGCCAACATCATGCCCCGTCCCATGCGCGGGCGCGCGGCCGTCACGGCGCCTTGCGCTCGGCGCGCCGTACCGCTGCCGGCACCTCGATCTCGACCTTGGCCGGCACCTGGGTAATGCGCAGTTCGCCGTTGATCCACTGTGCCGGCTCACCATTGACCGTGGTCGAACCCGGTTCGCCGGTATACGGCCACGGCAGGATCAGGCCACCGGCGGGCAGCAGCAGGCCCGGCGCCACCTGCAGGGTCAACAGCTTGTCGCTGCGGCTGAGCGTGTAGTCCAGTCGACCCTGCGGCGTGCGCAGGCCCTTCACACCGACACCCGCCCCCTCCAGCCAACGACTCGGCACGCCGGCCGCCAGCACCAGGCTGTCGTCCACGTCCCGGTTGTAGGCGAACATGTCCAACGCCGAGCGCACGAAGTCCGACGCCACCCAGGCATGCGGCAGGTCGCCGACGAAGAACGGCTTGCGCGGCGTGTGCGAGACCACTTCGGCCCACTGGTTCCAGGCCTGCGGGGTACGGTCCTTGAAGAAGAATTCGGTGGCCTGCCAGGCGCGGTCGCGCCAGCCCAGGCGCACGAAGGCGGCCACGTTGCGCCACTCGTACGGGGTGTAATCCTTCCACTCGCGCTTGCCGTCACGGCGTTCGGCGAACTGGGTCCAGTAGCGCTCGAACGTGTTGTCCAGGTACGGCTGGGGCAACCGCCCCTGTTCGCCGGCCGGGGCCAGCGCGATGGTGGTGGAGGTAGCGTCGAAGTCGCCCAGCTCGGCCGAGCCCGGCAGGTAATCGATCTTGTGCAACGCCGTGGCCGCCAGCAGCGACGCCTGCAGGTCGTCACGGAACTGGTCACGCGACGCGGCGATCTGCATCGCTTCCATCTTGCCCAGCGTGCTGGCGATGACGGCTGCGTCCTTGTAACCGCGCAGCGCCCAGAAATTGTCCCAGTACGAATGCATCGGCTTGGCCGAATAGCCTTCGTGGCTGATCGATACCGGCATCATCCCGTAGAACGCCGGATTGCGCGCGCGGTTCTCTTCGGTGCGTTCGCTCAGGCGCAGCTGTTCCATGTACTGGTAAGCGCCCTGCACGTGCGGCCACATCAGCTCCAGGAAGGTGGTGTCGCCGGTGTAGCGCCAGTACTCGGCGATGTTGAAGATCAGCTCGCCATGGCTGTCGTTCTCCGGCACCGGGTCGGCCCCGCGCGGATCCACGCAGCACGGCACCTTGCCGTTGTCGAACTGGTACGGCGCGTACCAGTTCACATACTCGCGCACCGCATCGCTGCGGCCCATGCGCAGCAGGCCTTCGGAAATCATCGCACCATCGCGGATCCAGCTGCGCGAATACGACCGCGTGCCCGGCTGCAGGCTCGGCCCGATCCGCGAGATCAGCATGTGCGCCAGTGCGGTGCGCAGGGTATCGGCCAGCGGCTTGCCCGCCGCCGGGACCTGCAGCGACACCTGGTCCAGCTTGGTGCGCCACATCGAGGCCACCTGCTGCTGGGCCTTGTCGGCGTCGAAGTCCTTCGGCGTGGTCCACGCACCGGTCTGCGGCAGGACGATGGCCACATCCCGGCTCTGCCCTGGCTCGAGCCGCCAGCGGTACAGCAGCGCACCCGAGGCCAGCCCGGTCGGGTCGCGCACCTCGGTGACGGTCGGCACCGTGCCGCTGGCCAGGTGGGTGACCTCCAGCTTGCCATCGAACGGGCTGGCGAAGGCCGCGTCCGGGGCCTGCACCGGGTACACGCGCGGTGTGCCGTTGACCTCTACCTGGCCCGGCTCGACATCCAGGGTATCGATCCGGCTCACGCCACCCACGGTGTTGAGGAACTGGCGCGGCGGATTCACCTGCCACGGCCGTACGGCCAACGCCAGGGTGTAGTCGTGGGCCACCTTGTCGGGGTTGTGCAGTCGATAGCGGCCCACCAGCTGCGCGTTGTCCGGACTCCCCTGGACGAAGCCGGTGACCTTCAGCGCCGCCTGCGGGTGGCGCCAGTCGACGCTGGCGATGGGCAGGTAGTCGTCCTGCAGCGACTGCGTGGATTCCACGTCGGCCCAGCTGAGCAGCTTCTTGTCCACCAGCACGAAGGGTTCAACGCTGAAGCTGGCCTTCTTCACCTCCAGCGCGCCGTCCTCGCCGATCAGCGCCTGTTCCTTGCCGCCGTCCAGGCCCAGCAGGGTCCAGTACGGCTGCTCGCCACTGAACCCGCGCGGCACGAAGCCACGGGTCAGGTCGGCGCCGACCGATTCGACGAAGTCGTTCGGGGTGGCCGCGAAATCCAGCGGCTTGATGGAAATATCGCGGATGCCATAACGCCAGCTGCGCCCGTTCTTCAGGTCGAAGCGCAGATAGCGCGCTTCGGTGTCGGGCAACGCCAGCCAGTCGCGCTCGCCGCCACCGCCGGCGGTGATCTCGCGCAGGGTGCGCCAGTCGCGCCCGTCCACCGAGGACCGCACCACATAGCGGGTCGCTTCCAGCCCCGGCAGCCACTGGATCACCGCGCCGCCGAACTCGCGCACGTTGTGCAGGTCCAGGCTGATGGTCTGGTCGGGCACCCCGCCGCTGATCCACACCGTATCCGGCTTGCCATCGGCAATGCGGCTCTGCAGCGCGGTCGCGGTATCGGCGATCACCGACGGCGCCAGTGCCGAGGTATCGGCCGGCGGCCGCGCCTGCAGGGTGAGCCGGTCGAAGCACACCGTGCCACGGCCGCCGACCTTGCTGTAAATGGTGAATTCCACCGCCGCGCTGCTGCGCAGGGTCTTGTCCGGGTCCGGGCCCCAGGCCTTGTCGATCTGGCGCTGGCGGTACTGCACCGGCGTCCAGGTCTTGGGGAAGGCATAACCCGGGCGGTTGACCCACCACACGTTGTCGCCGCTGGCGTCGATCAGCTTGAACTGCAGGTCGTTGCCGGGCGAGTCGCCGCGGATCTGGAAGCCCACCTGGTAGTTGTCCGGCCAGCTGACCGGCAGCTCGCGGCGGATCGCCACATAGCCGGACACCTCGTGGAAGTCATAGTCCACGCACAGCGCGCGGCCGCCATTGGCACCGGCCACGCTGCGCAGCGAGCCGCTGACCTGGTCGGACACCACCAGTTTCCACGGCGCCATGTCGTCGAAGCCGTCCAGGACCTTGGGCGCCGCCGGCACTGCCGGGGGCGCGGCAGGCGCCGCCAACGACCACACCACACCCAGACCCAGAACTCCCGCGACGACGGCACGCTTCACCCTTTGACACTCCCCAGCAGCAGACCTTGGATGTAATAGCGCTGCAGCACCAGGAACAGTGCCAGCACCGGAACCACCGTGACCACCGCGCCGGCCATCATCATTTCAACGTCCATGATGTGTTCGCGCGACAACGTGGCCAGGGCAACCGGCAGAGTGTAGTGCTCCTGGTCGGTCAGCACGATCAACGGCCACATGAAATCGTTCCACGCGCCCATGAAGGTGAAGATCGACAGCGTCACCAGTACCGGCTTGAGCATCGGCAGCACGATCTGGAAGAAGATGCGCAGCTCCCCTGCCCCGTCGATCCGCGCCGCTTCCAGCAGCTCATCGGGAATCGAGCGGGCGTACTGGCGCACCAGGAAGATGCCGAACACGCTGGCCAGCGCCGGCACGATCACCCCGCCGAAGCTGTTGACCAGGCCCAGCTGTTTCATCAGCAGGAACAGCGGCAGCATCGCCACCTGCGCCGGGATCACCAGCGCGGCCAGCAGCACCTGGAAGATGCGTTCGCGGCCGACGAAGCGCAGCTTGGCGAACGCATAGCCGGCCATGGTGTTGAGCAGCAGCGAACCCAGCGTGATCGCCAGCGACACGAACAGGCTGTTGATGAAGTTGTTGCCCATGCCGGTGCGGGCGAACAGCTCGTGGTAGTTGGCGGTGGTCACCGCCGAGGGCAGCAGCGGCGGCGGGAAATGCGCCGCCTCGCCGGTCGGCATGAACGACACCGACAGCATCCACAGCAGCGGTGCCAGGCTGACCGCGGCCAGCACCAGCAACCCCCCGTTCACCCACCACGCATGCCAGCGCGACTGGCCGATCTCACGACTCATACCAACTGCCTCTTGCGGCCGAAACGCAGCATCAGGCTGGTGACGGCCAGGATGATCAGGAACAGCAGGAACGCCACGGCCGACGCACGGCCCAGGTTCCACCACTTGAAGCCTTCCTCGAACATGAAGTACAGCACGCTCACCGTGCTCTGCAGCGGGTCGCCACGGGTCATCACGTAGGGCTCCGCGAACAGCTGGAAGTAGCCGGACACGGTGATCACGCCCACCACCAGCAGCACCGGGCCGAGCATCGGCAGGGTGATGTGCAGGAACTGCTTCCAGCGCGAGGCGCCGTCGATGCGCGCGGCCTCGTACAGGTCATGCGGGATCGCCTGCAGGCCGGCCAGGAAGATCACCATGTTGTAGCCGAAGTTCTTCCACACCGCGAACAGCATGATGGTCGGCATGGCCCAGTTGGGGTCGCCCAGCCAGTCGATCGGGCTGATCCCCAGATGGCCGAGGCCGTAGTTCACCAGGCCATAGCTGGTGTGGAACAGGTAGCGCCAGATCACCGCCACCGCCACCAGCGTGGTCACCACCGGGGCGAACAGCGCGGTGCGGAACAGTGCCTTGAAGCGGGCGGCCGGAGCATTGAGCAGCATCGCCGCGCCCAGCGACACGCCGATCGACATCGGCACGCCGACGATCACGAAGTACGTGGTGTTCCACAGCGACTTCCAGAACATCGGGGTCTGCAGCAGGTCGATGTAGTTGCCCAACCCGACAAACCGCAGGTTGCCGCCATCGGCCAGCGCGTACAGGTCGAAGTCGGTGATGCTGAGCGCCAGTGCGGAAAACACCGGCAGCCCGAAGAACACCCCGATCACCAGCAGGGACGGGCCGGCGAAGATCCAGCCGGCAAGCGAGCGCTGCTTCATGGGCGCACCTCCGCGGCCGGCGCGGCAGCCTCATCGGCCTGCATGCGCTGCTCATGCATCCAGCGGCGCTTGGCCAGTACCTTGTCCACACGGTCATCCAATCGATTCACGGCTACATCCTGATCCAGCCCACCGCGCACCACCTGTTCGGTGACGATGCGCATTTCCTGCACGATGCGTTCCCACTCCAGCACCTTCGGGGTGGGTCGCACCCGCTCGAGCTGGTCGCGGAACGGCTGCGCCAGCGGGTCGTTGGCCAGCGAAGCGAACTCCCAGGTGCTGCGGCGCGGCGGCAGGTCGCCGATGATGGAATGGAAGCGTTCCTGGATGGCCGGGCGCGAGAGGAACTCGATCAGTTTCCAGGAAGCGTCCTTCTGCTGCGAGCTGCGCGAGATCACCAGGCTGGTGCCGCCGGCGATGCCGGCACCGGGGCCGTCGGGGCCCGGCAGTGCGGCCGTGCCCCACTTGCCTTCCAGTTCCCTGGGCTGCAGCTTCTTGAACTCGCGGATGTTCCAGGGGCCGGACAGGTAGAACACGTTGAAGCCGCGGAAGAACTCGTCCCACACGTTGGAGATCTGCGTTTCGGACATGCGCGGCGCCCAGCCCTGGGCGAACATGTTCTCGTAGAACGCCAGCGTGCGGCGGAAGCCGGGGCTGCGGAAGTTGCCCCGGGTGTCATGGTCGCGCAGCAGCGGATCGGGTTGCTGCAGGGCAAAGGACAGCTGCTGCTCGAACTCGTTGATCGGCATCAGGATCGCGTAACGGTCGGCGCCCTGCATCTTCTTGATCGCCGCCATCATGGTGTTCCACTCGTCCCAGGTGCGCGGCGGGTGGTCGAAGCCGGCCTGGGCCAGCAGGTCCTTGCGGTAGTACAGCAGGCGGGTGTCCACGTACCACGGGATGCCGACGAGCTGGTCATGGATGACGTTGGTGTCCCAGATGCCCTGGAAGTAGTCGGCCGGGTCCACCACCGTGGACCGGGCTACGTACGGCGCCAGCGGGGTGAGGGTGTCCAGCTCGGCGAATTCGGGAATCCAGGTGTTGCCCAGCTGGAACACGTCCGGCAGGCCATCGGCGGCGAACGCGGTAAGCAGCTTTTCGTGCGCGGCGGTCCACGGGATGTTCTGCACATCCACATGGATGCCGGGATTCTCGGCTTCGAATTCGCGGATCAGTTCGCTGACCACTTCGGCCTCGCGGCCCATCGCCCAGAAACGCACCGTCACCCCGTCCGGTTCCTTCCGGCAGGCACTCAACAACAGGCTGCCGGCAACCAGCAGCAGAACACTCACCCACAGCTTGGGGCGCGACGACAATGGCACTGCTTACTTCCCCTGGGGCTGGTTGCGGTTCGAATTGGAATTGTTTTTCTGTTCCTGCGCGGCGGCCGCGCGGGATTCGGCGATGCCGACCGAGCGGGCCGACGCGGCCTTCTCGTCCTTCTCCAGCACCATCGGCTGGTCTTCGCCCTCCGGGGTGAGCCAGCCGCCGGTGAAACCGGCGCGCTCCAGGCCGCGACGGATGTGCGGGTTGTTCTTCATGGTGTCCCACACGAAATCGTTGCGGTAGTTGGCGATCATGGTCAGGATCGGGCCCTGGTCGATGCCGATGTAGTCGCTGGCCACCCAGCCGCGATCCGGCACGATGCGCCCGGTCTTGAGCGGAATGTCGAAATTGAAGCTGGGGTTGAACGAATCCAGGAAGCCGTAGCTGGAATACAGGTAATCGCCGTAGCGCTTGTGCATTTCCAGCGTCGCCGGGATCACTTCTTCCGGCGCGAAGACCACCGAGGCGATCGCCGCGGTCGGTGCGATGGTGCCGTCGTCGAAGTTCTCGCGAAGCCCGGCGCCGCGCGAAGAGTAATGGCGGAACTGGCGCTGCTCGCCGCGGAACTCCTGGGTGGTGTTCTGCGGGCCGTCGCTGGCGGTCAGCCCCCACACGTTCTCGCCGTATTCCTTCCACTGCGCCGGGTTGGCGATGGCGTACTCGCGCTGGGCCAGTGCGGCCGAGCGGCTGTTGAGGAAATACGTGCTGCCGCGCTCGCGCATGTACGCGTCCTGGATGTCGCGGAAGTCGATCCAGACGTGGGTGTACTGGTGGCCGAACAGCGGGCCGAAGGACAGGTATTCCTGCCCCTGGAACACGCCCCAGTCGTTGTCATAGGTGCGCGTCCACACCGTCCACGCGTCCGGGCTGACCGGATGGGTGGGCGAGCCGAGCGCGAGGATGTAGACCATCATCGCCTCGTTGTAGCCCATCCAGTCGTGGTCGATGAAGCCGCTTTCAGGGAACCAGCCCATCGAGATCAGCGGCGCGCGCTGCTGCAGCCACGGCCAGTCCACGCGCTTGTACAGCGTATCGGCGATGGCGCGGATTTCCTTTTCGCGGGAATCGTCGCCGGTGTAATACGACTGCGCGAACAATACGCCCATCATCAGCAGGGCGGTGTCCACGCTCGACAGTTCCACCCAGCTGTCATAGCGGTGGCCCTGCTGCATGTCCAGGAAATGGTAGTAGAAGCCCTTGTAGCCGCCCTTGCCGGTACGCTGCGGGCCCATCGGCATGTCGCGGAAGAACTTCAGCGTGGTCAGCGTGCGCTCCACCGCCTGGGTACGGCTGACCCAGCCGTTTTCCACGCCGATCGGGTACGCGGTCAGCGCGTAGCCCACCGAGGCGATGCTGGCGAACGGGCGCGAGGGATAGCGGTCCGGGCTGAGCCCGTTGACTTCGTTGGTGGTGTCCCAGAAGAACTGGAAGGTGCGTCGTTCGATGTCGTCGAACAGCGGCGGCAATTCCGGTTTCATCGGGCGCGGTGGAACGTCGGCTTCGACCAGGATGACCGGCGGCTTGGGCTTGGCGGGCTGTTGCTCTGCCTGCGGCTTGCAGCCGACCACGGCTGCCGCCATTACCGCCAGTGCCATTACGCGGGGTACCTTCATCGTGCCAACCCTCCGGAATCTTTGAATTCCAGGCCAGCATAACGGGCCTTGGAGTGAAATCGTTTACAGCCTGGGTTCATGAAAAGCCGGTTCTCCCCAGGCCGCGGGGACACGCATGGCGTGTCCCTACGGCTGGGGGACCGGCTTTCATTTACGTCAGAAGCGGAAGCCCACTTCCGCCTTCACCTGGCGCGGCGTACCGACGATGTCGCCGGTCTCGTTGTAGCTGGCCAGCAGCTTGCCGTTGGACTTGGTGTAGTTGTAGTTGGAGAAGTTGTCGAAGTTGAACACGTTGATGATGTCGATACGTGCGTACAACTCGGTTTCACCCGGCATCTTGAAGGTCTTGGTGGCCTGCAGGTCGACCGAACGGTAGCCCCAGATCTTGCCACCGACCAGGAAGCGGCCGTTGCCATCCGGCACCGCGGCGCCCGGGGTCGGCAGGTCGAAGCCGCTGGCCTGCGCCACCGGGTACCAGTCGTTCACGGCAGTCGGGGTGGCCAGGGTGATCTTGCCGCCGAAGGTGATGTCCCAGAAGCCGGCATACGAACCGGTCAGCACGATGCGGTGACGCGGCGCGCCGTTGGAACGGATGGTCGGGTAATCCTCGATCAGGCCACGGTCGAACGCGTAATGCTCGTTGATGTCGCGGTTGTGGCGTGCGGTCGTCCAGGTGTAGGCGATCGAGGTGCCCCAGCCGCTTTCCTTGGTGAACGGCTTCTGCGCCGACAACAGCACCTGGGTGGCACGGGTCTTGATGCCCTGCTGGCCGATGATCAGGCTGCCGAAGCCCGGGATGTTGCAGCTCCAGGCCTGGCTCAGGCCCGGCGAGGTGCCGCCGCACAGGCGCGGGTCGTCGAAGAACTGGCCGGTCGGGTAACGGTTGCCCAGGGTGAAGGCGAAGCCGTCATAGGTCAGCGTGCGCGCGACGGTGGCGTCGGTCAGCCAGTCGCCGATCTGGTTGGACATGCCCAGGCTGAACTGGTCGGCGTACGGGGCCTTCAGGTTGTTGTTGAGCAGGTCCACTTCCAGGCCGGCGTTGCTGGTCGAACCGACCAGGGCCTGCAGGTTCTGGATGCCGTTGAGCAGGTTCGGATCCCAGTCATAGCAGGCAGCCTGGCCGTTGAGGCAGGCGCCGGTGCCCGGGTTGCGGAAGTAGATGGTCGGCTGCGGCAGCGCCAGCTTGGTGGTTTCCAGCTGCAGGTAGTCGAACAGGTCGCGGTCATAGGAACGGCCGGCACCGCCGTGGAACACGTGCATCTCGTCGGCGTTGAGGTCATACGAGAAGCCCACGCGCGGCTGCCAGGCATTCTTGAACGCCTTGCGGTTGTGGCCGTTGCTGATGTAGTCGTTGATGTTCAGCCCGCTCGCGGCGAGCGAGTCGGCGTAGGTCTGGCCGGCCGGACCCCGCGGGTCCTGGCTGTAGATCGCTGCCACCACTTCCGGCGGGGTCACGAAGTCCAGGTAGCTCGGGTTCTTTTCGTAGTCCCAGCGCAGGCCCAGGTTCAGCTGCAGGTGGTCGTTGACCTGCCAGTCGTCCTGGATGAACAGGCCGATCTGCTTGACCTTGGAACGCACTTCACCGGTCACGCCGGTGACGCCGGTGACCGGCTTGACGAACTGCGCCTTGTACGGGATGTCCGACGGGAAGTCCGCATCACCCAGGGTGTAGGTGAACTGCGGGTTGATCTCCTGCGCATCGGAGGCGTACAGGTCGATTTCCTTGTACTTGGCGCCCATCTTGATGGTGTGGTCGCCGGCCCACTCGATGCCGTCCAGGGTCAGGTTGTCTTCGATCGACCAGCCCTTCTGGCCCTTCACCTGCGAATCCAGCGCCGAGGCGCCGCCGATCTGCACCAGGGTGCGGTCGTCGGTGCCATCCGGTGCGGTGTACACGTAACCGTTGCCGATGGTCAGCGGCACCGGGTTGTTGAACGAATCTTCGTGGGTGAGCATCAGTTCGTTGTAGAACCGCTCACCGCTGTGGTTCCAGCGCAGCGCGTAGCGACGGTCGGTGTTCTCGGTTTCCTTGCCGTGCGACGGCGCGGTCTGCCCACTGAACTGCTGCTGGGTTTCGTCGCGGTCCTGGAAGGTCAGCTCGATGCGGTCGTTGTCGGTCGGCTCCACGTCGATCTTGGCGAAGATCAGGTCCTGCTGGAACGGCTGGCTGGCCGGGCCCAGCTGGGCGGCGGCATCGGCCGGCAGCAGGCCGACGCGGTTGGTCACCGAGCCTTCCGGGGCGATGGTCACCGGCAGGTCGAAGCGCTTGGCTTCGTAGGTCACGAAGAAGTGCGCCTTGTCCTGCACGATCGGGCCGCCCAGGGCGAAGCCGTATTCCTTCTCGGCCGAGACTTCCTTGGTCTTGCCTTCCTGGCGCTCGGCCGGGGTCTTGGCGCGCATGTCTTCGTCGGTGTAGCGGTAGAACGCCTCACCCTTGAATTCATTGGTACCGGACTTGGTCGCGGCGGTCACTGCGGCGCTGGAGACCTGGCCGTACTCGGCCTTGTAGTTGCCGCTGATGACCTTGTATTCGCCGATGGCCAGCTGCGGGAACGGGTTGCCGGCGCTGCCGGACTGGCCGGCCACGCCGCCGCCCTTGACGTAGCTCTTCTGGCCCACGCCGTCGATGTAGACGTTGGTGCCGTCGGCATTGGTGGCACCACCGCGCAGCGAGGTGTTGCCCTTGGCATCGCGGGTGAAGATCATGCCCGGGACCGCGTCGGCGAATTCCAGGAAGTTGCGCGACACCTGCGGGGTGGTCTGGATCTGCTGCAGGCTGACCGTCTTGCCCACTTCGGAGGTCCGCACTTCCTGCAGCAGGGTCGGGGCGACCACGTTGACGGTGTCGAGGTTGGTCGCGTTGGCGGTGCCGCCATTGGCCGGGGCGCCGCTGAAGTTCAGCGTCGCGGTCGAGGCCACGGTCACGGTGACCTTCTGGGTCTGCCCGTTGGCGACCACGTCATAGGTACCCGGGTCCAGGCCCATCAGCGAGTAGCTGCCGTCGGCGCGGGTGGTGGCGCGGCGGACGCTGCCGCTGGCCACGTTGGTGGCGGTGACTTCGGTGCCGGCTTCGGCCTGGGCGACCTGGCCACGCAGCGAGGAGGTAGCAGACTGCGCCATCAGGCTCGGCGCAGCGCCCAACAGCAGGCAGCTGACCAGCGCACTGGTCAGCAGGCGGCGAGCCGGCATGCGGGTGCTGTTCTTGAAATACGTCATGTAAATCTCCGGGTGGTGGTGACCGTCGTTGCGGCCGCCTGTCTTTTTTGTTTTCAGTTGTGCCACGACCAACGGTCGTGGCCTACGACGTGGAACCGATACCGCATGAATCACGCACGATCAGGCGCGGTACAAGCGTCTGCTTGTCGCCCTCCGTCTCCGTGTTGTTGCCATCCATCAACTGCAGCAGGCGCGTCGCCGCCCTATCGCCCAACTCGGCGATACTCACCTGCATCGTCGTCAACGACGGGTGAACGAAACGCGCCAGCGGAATGTCATCGAAGCCGGCCAGCGCCACATCGGCCGGCACCCGCACGCCCGCCTGGGCGAAGGCGTACAGGCAGCCCAGCGCCATCATGTCGTTGGCGGCGAACACCGCATCGGGCAAGGCACCGGCGGCCAGCAGCTCCTGCCCGGCGCGGTGGCCGGACGCTTCATCGAAGTCGCCCGGCAGCTCGATGCCTTCGGCCGCGCTGCCGAACGCGGCCAGTGCATCGCGGAAGCCGCGCAGGCGTTCGCGCGCATCGAAGTTCAGGTCGGGGCCGGCAATGAAGGCAATCCGCCGGTGCCCACCCGCAAGCAGGTGGCGGGTCATCGCCATCGCGCCGGCATGGTCGTCGATGCTCAGCACCGGATGGTCCTGCTCGGGCAGGTAGGTGTTGATCAGCACCGTGGGCAGCGACTGCGGCAGGTTGTCGGTGAGGAAGCCCGGGCGTTCGGCATACGGCGACAGCACCAGCAGCCCGTCGACCCGGCCGCGCATGGCGCGCAGGGCCGCGCCCTGCTGCTCCTGGTCGCCGTGGTAACTGGACACCAGCAGGTGCTGGCGGCGCGCGCGTGCCACCTGGTCGATGCCGCGCATCAGCTCGGAGAAGAATTCGCCGTACAGGTCGGGCAGCACCACCCCGATCGTGTTGGTGCGCCGGCTGCTCAGGCTGCGGGCGGCAGCGTGCGGGGTATAGCGCAGGCGCGCGGCCACCTCCAGCACCAGCTTGCGCACCGGTTCGGCGACGTTTTCATGCCCGTTGAGCGCACGCGAGACCGTTGCCACGCTGACGCGGGCTTCGCGGGCTACATCCTTGATGGTGATGGCTGCCTTGTTCACTTCGCCGCCCTCCACGGCTTAGAGATCTGGGCTTGGCGCGGAATGTAAGCGTTTTCAAACCCGGATGTAAACAGTCCGTTAGGCGAATGTCGCACGGCGGTAACCTCGAGATGTCTTGGAGAGGTCGCCCCGGGACTTTCCGGGACAAGGCGGGACAAGGGTTTCAGCCCTTTTTGGGCGGGGCTTGGGCATCGATGGACAGCGCGTGGATGTCGGTCTCCATCAGCGTGCCCAGGGCCGCATACACGGCACGGTGGCGCGCCAGCGGCAGCTTGCCCTCGAAGGCGGCGCTGACCACGCGGACATTGAAATGCCCCCGGCCATCGCGTGCGCCTTCGTGGCCGGCGTGGCGATGGCTGTCATCCACCACCTCCAGCAGCTCCGGGTCGAACGCCGCCTGCAGGGCGGCGCGGATCTGCTCGACCCGGGTCATGGCAGCACCCTGCGGAACGGACGCACCTGCACGCGGGTGTACACGCCCGCGTCCACATAGGGATCCTCGGCGCCCCAGGCCTGCGCCTGCTCCAGCGAATCGAACTCGGCAATCACCACGCTGCCACTGAAGCCAGCCGGGCCCGGGTCTTCGCTGTCGATGGCCGGGCACGGGCCCGCCAGCAGCAGGCGGCCTGCGTCGCGCAGGGCTTCCAACCGGGCCAGGTGGGCCGGCCGGGCGGCCAGCCGGGCGGGCAGCACATCGGTACCGTCATAGCCTTCAATCACATACCACACGGGCAACTCCAGGGGCTCAGCTAAACAAACCCCGCGATTCTAGCCCGCCTCGCTGGACACTGCCGTTGTGAAGCCGTACTCTTGTCCACATTGCACGTGGCTGGACGCAGCACCCCTTCGACACAGGGACCCGCTGCCCCACACCAGCACACGTAGACGACCTCCTGTAGTTCTGTCGCTACCTGCCGTAGCGCGCCGGCAGCGCGTCCTGCTGCTGTTTGAAATGTGGAACCACGCCGGCACAGGCGTGTCATGGCTTGCGATCCTTGCCGAACGGGCCGTCCCGCTCGGATCTGGCGCAGCAAACTGGTCCGTTGCAATACCGACGTCAATCTTGATGACTTCCGAACTCGCGCTCGACGCGAACCCGCAAACCCGGCCGACCGCCCCGCAGCAGCAGGAAATGCCGCTGGCCGTGGTGCATGGTCAACCGGTCCTGCAGATCCCGCAGGACCTGTACATCCCGCCGGATGCGCTGGAAGTCATCCTGGATGCCTTCGAAGGTCCGCTGGACTTGCTGCTGTACCTGATCCGCCGGCAGAACCTGGACATCCTGGACATCCCCGTCGCCGAAATCACCCGGCAGTACGTGGACTACATCAATGTCATGCAGGAGCTGCGCTTCGAACTGGCCGCCGAATACCTGGTCATGGCCGCCATCCTGGCCGAGGTGAAGTCGCGGATGCTGCTGCCGCGCCCGCCGAGCATCGAAGGCGAGGAAGGCGACCCGCGCGCGGAACTGGTGCGCCGGCTGCAGGAGTACGAACGTTTCAAACAGGCCGCCGAGGATATCGACGCCCTGCCCCGCCAGGACCGCGACACCAGCCTGGCCCATGCCTTCGTGCCCGACCGCGCGGCGATCAAGCTGCCGCCGCCGGTGGACCTGAAGGAAATGCTGATGGCGCTGCACGACGTGCTCAAGCGCGCCGAGCTGTTTACCGGCCACGCGATCAAACGCGAGGCCCTGAGCGTCCGCCAGCGCATGGGCGACGTGCTGGGCCGGCTGGAAGACGGCAGGTTCTACCGGTTTGAAACGCTGTTCACCGCCGAAGAAGGCAAGCTGGGGGTGCTGGTCACCTTCCTGGCCTTGCTGGAACTGGCCAAGGAACAGCTGCTGGACATCGTCCAGGAAGCGCCGCTGGCGCCGATCTACGTCAAGTCCCTGGCCGCTGGCAACACCAACGAACCGCTGCAGTTCAACAGCGAATTCGACGATGCCGACGCCGCCAACGAATCCGACTGAGCACCCGACCCACGCATGGATCAACCGCTGATCAACCGTATTGTCGAAGGGGCGCTGCTGGCCTCCAGCCAGCCGCTGACCCTGGCCCAGCTGCAGGGCCTGTTCCCGGAAGAGGAACCGGCGCCGCCGGGCAGCATCGAACGCGCGCTGGAACTGCTGCGCGAAGGCTGCGCCGAGCGTGGCGTGGAGCTGGTCGAGGTCGCCTCCGGCTTCCGCTTCCAGGTCACCAGCGAGGTCCACGGCTTCATCACCCGGCTGTGGACCGAGCGCAAGACCCGTTACACCCGTGCCACGCTGGAAACGCTGGCGCTGATCGCCTATCGCCAGCCGATCACCCGCGGCGAAATCGAACAGGTGCGTGGCGTGGCGGTGAGCAGCAACATCATCCAGGCCCTGGAGGAGCGCGAATGGATCCGCGTGATCGGCCACCGCGACGTGCCCGGCAAGCCGGCGCTGTTCGGCACCACCAAGGGCTTCCTGGATTACTTCGGGCTCAAGCGCCTGGATGAACTGCCGCCGCTGTCGGAACTGCGCGACCTGGGCGAACTGGAGCCGCAGCTGCCGCTGGACAACGACGGCCAGCTGGCCGGCCGGATCGCCGCGGGCGCGGCGGACCCGGACGCCGAACCGCAACCGGAAACCCTCCCGGAACCGGAATCCGAACCGGAATCCGAACCGGAACCCGAACAGGACCCGGCCACTGCCCGTTCCGCCGCCCGCGCGGCCCTGATGGCCGCCCGACTGGCGGAACAGGACGCCGAGTCAGACAATAGTGACACCCCATCCCATGCGTCGCCGTCGCTCCCCGACGACGACGCGGATACGACCGCCAGCGATGGCGACCCCGATACCGCGCCGGGAACACGCGCGGCGTACCAGAACGAAACCGAAAACAACGCCGTCGCGAAGACGACCGTGGCTGTTGACGAAGCCGATCCCGAACCAGAGGCCGACGAAACCGTCGCCGGCCGGAGCCAAGTAAATGAGTGACACCCCCCGCAAGCTGTCGTTGAACAAGCTGTCGCTGAAGCGCGATTCCGACACCGAACAGCCCAAGCTCGAAGAGCGCCTGCACAAGGTGCTGGCCCAGGCCGGCCTGGGTTCGCGCCGCGCGCTGGAACAGCGCATCGCCGACGGCCTGGTCAAGGTCAATGGCGAAGTGGCCAAGACCGGCCAGTCGATCAAGAGCGGCGACAAGGTCGAGCTGGATGGCCGTGGCTTCGTTGCCACCGCGCTGACCGAAACCTCGCGCGTGCTGGCCTACAACAAGCCCGATGGCGAAGTGACCACCCGCGAAGATCCCGAAGGTCGCCCGACCGTGTTCGAAGCGCTGCCGGCCCTGAAGGGCGCACGCTGGATCGCGATCGGCCGCCTGGACATCAACACCACCGGCCTGCTGCTGGCGACCACCGACGGTGAGCTGGCCAACGCGATGATGCACCCCTCCTACGAGGTCGAACGCGAGTACGTGGTCCGCGTGCGCGCACCGGAAGGCGAAGACAAGGTGCCCGACGCCATCGTCGACCGCCTCGCCCGCGGCGTCGCGCTGGAAGACGGCCCGGCCAAGTTCGACGAAATCGAACGCATCGGCGGCACCGATTCGCACGACTGGTTCCGCGTGGTGGTCAAGGAAGGCCGCAACCGCGAAGTGCGTCGCCTGTGGGAGTCGCAGGGCTGCCAGGTCAGCCGCCTGAAGCGCACCCGCTACGGCAAGATCAGCCTGCCGCGCGAACTGCTGCGTGGCCAGTCGCAGGAACTCACCGCCAAGCAGGTCGAGCAGCTGCGCGCCGAACTGAAGCTGGAAGAAGGCGCGCCGTCGGCGCTGACCCTGCAGCCGGTGATCGGCCAGCGCCGCGCCGCCAAGACCACCGTGCGCGTGTCGCGCGAAGGTGGACGTGGCAACGCTTACGTGAATGGCCACAACCAGGCCGATGAAGGCCGCGAACTGCGCCGCTTCGACAACGTGCGCGAAGACCGCGGTCGTGGCCGCGGCGGCAAGGGTGGTGGCTTCAAGGGTGGCCTGACGGTCACCGGCGAAGCGGCGGCCAAGCAGTCGCAGCGTCCGTTCAAGCAGCGCCCGGACAAGGGCAACCGCGCCCTGCCCGAAGGCAACCCCGCCGCATTCCGCAGCTGGTACGTGCCCGATGGCGTGAGCACCGGCCCGAGCAACCACCGCAATGCCGGTCCGGGCGCCGCCCGTGGCCCGGGCGCGCGTGGTCCGGGTGCCGGCGCAGGCGCCGGTGGCCAGGGCCGTCCGTACGGCAAGCCCAAGGGTCCGGGCGGCGCAGGCGGCCAGGGCCGTGGTGCCTACGGTGAGCGCAGCGGCGGTGGCTTCGGTGGCGAAGGTCGCGGTGAAAACCGTGGCGGCTACGGCGGCCAGGGCCGTCCGGCCGGTGCCGGTGCCGGCGCGGGCAACCGCAGCGGCCAGGGTGCGCAGCGCCATCCGTACGGTCACCCGGGCAATGCCCCGAGCTTCCCGTCCGACCATGCCAATCCGGGCGCCAGCCCGTATGGCACGCCCCGCCCGGCCGGCCGTCCCGGCGGCAACCGCGGCCCCGGCGGCCCGGGTGGCAACCGTGGCCCCGGTGGTCCCGGCGCACGTGGCCCGGGCGGCAACCGTGGCCCGGGTGGCCCCGGTGCACGCGGTCCGGGTGGTCCCGGTGGTCGTCCCGGCGGTGCACGCCCGGGCGGCAGCCGCGGTCCCGGCGGCGGTGGCCACCGTGGCGGCGGCCCGCGCGGCGGCTGATGCATGAAAAAAAAACCCGGTCATCGACCGGGTTTTTTTTATCTCGCGGAGATCGCTTGCCGAGCCTGCATCAACGCGTCCTGCGCCAGTCCCTGACCTTGAAGAAGCTCGCGTAATGGTTCGGGGTGACGTACATCGCATGGATACCGCCCGTGTAGCTGCTTCCGGTCACGATGCGCCAGTTTTCATAGCCGTGCCCGGTTCCATTGAAGACCGGGTACCTGTGATAGAAGCTGCTGCCGTGCCGTTGGGGAAGCTGCCCGGCGTCGTTGAAGAACGGCCTGGCGCTTGGAACCCTGGCGGGATCCGGCGTCTTCCCGCGCGGGCCGAACTCCCGGATCTCGACGATTTTCCTGCTGACCGGTGACGGCAGATCGGACATGTGCTTCAGCACCATTCCGGTTTCGTCGCGCTGCACGAAGTTCACCGAACCCTCCGGACTGGGAGAACGGCTGCGCGGTGGCGTTGAAGGACGCGGCGGCACATGGGACGGTCGCGCGGACGGCACGGCGGGGGCCGCACTGCCAGCGCGGTTTGCCCAGGACCCACCCGGTGCGCGTCCGCTGGACGATCCGAGTTTCATCAACTGCTGGCGCCCGGCCATGCCCACACCGGCCAGCATCCCTACTGCCGCAATTGCACCGCCGATGATCCATGGCAGCATGTTGCCGCCCCCGTCGTCGCGATCGCCCACGCCCGCCAGCGCGGTCGCGCCCGCCCCACCGATGCCCGCCACCAGGCCCAGCAGCAGCCCTGGCAGCGCGAACTGGCCGCCTGGGTCGTGGTAGTTGAGCGGGTCGCAGCCGCAGTAGGCGTAGGCGTTGATTCCCCCACGGCCGAACGGGCTGACCCGGTCGGGACTGTGGAAGCGGCGCAGCCTCGGGTTGTACACACGCCGGCCATTGCCGAGGATCTGCCAGTGCACCGCAGGTTCGTGCAGCTGGCCGTTGAAGCCGATGCGTGTTGACCGGTTGGCGCGTGTGCTGGTTTCAAGCGACATGGATTCACCCCTCGCGTGCCCCTCGCAGGCGGAGATAGTGTCGGTGCGGTGGGTGTTTTTGGGGTGTGATGGCGGCCTGTGGTGCGGGCTGCCACGCAGGGCGTGGCACTACCGGACCGGGGCGTTCAGCGACGTTCGATGGTGAAGCGGCTGCCGGCTACGCCCAGGTCCCAGCCTTTGCCGGTGCCTGCCAGGGCGAGCGATACGTCGCCCTTGGTGACGACCTGGGCGCTGCTGGACTTGTCGGCACCGGCGTGCGCTTCCACCGCGGCGTAGGAACCGATCAGGTCGTTGAGCGAGTAGGCGCCGCTGAATTTGCCCTTGCCGTCGGTGATCGTCGACTTGCCCACGGTCAGGCCACCGCCCTTGACACTGATCTTCACCGGAATGCGCGCGCCGTTGTCGCAGGTGATGGTGCCGGTACCCGATGCGGTCTTGTAGAACACCGACCAGCCGGCCAGGTTGTACTGCAGCTCGCACTCAATATTGCCGGCGGCCTGCGCGGCGGGGACCGCGCCCAGGCCAGCCAGCGCGATCAGGGCCAGGGAGAATGTCTTCATTGCCATGCGCTCGTACCCGAATGTGTGGCCCCGAATCTAGCAGCGTCGGCGTAGCGTGGGCATGAGCCCCCGCGCCTGCATGCAACAACCGTTCACCTGCCCCCGTCGCGCAGCGCCGATCCCCGGTTACCCGAGGGTAAAACGGTCGGCATCCAGCATCGCCGGAAAGCGCGCGCGGTGCGCGGCCAGCGCGGCGGCCGAGATGATGGTGGTCACCACCTGCTCGCGCTCGCGCACCTCCACCTGCGGCTGGCCCAGGAAGTCGATCACCGCGCTGTCGCCGGCGTAATGCAGGTCGTTGCCATCCACCCCCACCCGGTTCACGGCCGCCACGTAGCACAGGTTCTCGATGGCCCGCGCGCGCAGCAGCGTGCGCCACGGGTAGGCACGCGCCGAGGGCCAGTTGGCGACGAAGATCTGCAGGTCGAAGTCCATGTCGTCGGCACGTTCGACATTGAACCGGTTGCGGCAGAACACCGGAAAACGCAGGTCGTAGCAGACCAGCGGATTGATCCGCCAGCCCTTCCATTCCACCGTGAGGCGCGCATCGCCGGCGGCGTAGCGCAGGTGCTCGTCGCCGTAGCGGAACAGGTGGCGCTTGTCGTAATACTCCAGCCCGCCGTCCGGGGTGGCCCACAGCAGACGGTTGTATACACCCTCCCCCACCCGCAGCTGCACGCTGCCGGTCACCGCTGCACCCAGCCGCGCTGCCTGCTCGCGGATCCAGGCCACGGTGGCACCGTCCATGCCTTCGGCACGGAAGATCGCGTCATTGGAAAAACCGCTGGTGAAGGTTTCCGGCAGGATCACCAGATCGGTCTGCCCGGCCAGCGGCGCCAGCAGCGCGCCGTAATGCTCGCGGTTGCCTTCGGGGTCGTGCCACCGCGTGTCGCCCTGGACCAGGCTGATGCGCAGATCGGGACGGTTGGCGGCGCCCATCACAGCACCTGCAGGCGTTCGATCGCCGCGCTGAGCGTGGCGTCGTTCTTGGCAAAGCACAGCCGCACCAGGCGCTGGCCGTCCGGCGCGGTCTCGTAGAACGGCGACAGCGGAATCGCCGCCACGCCCTTTTCGATGGTCAGCCACTTCACGAACTCGTGGTCCGGCAGGTCGCTGATGGCCGAATAGTCCACCAGCTGGAAGTACCCGCCCGGCACCGGCAGCGGCTTCAGGCGCGTGGTGAGCAGCTGTTCGCGGAACGCATCGCGCTTGGCCTGGTAGAACGCACCCAGTTCCAGGTGGTGTTCCGGCTCGTCGCGGATCATCGCCGCGAAACCGTACTGGGCCGGGCCGAAGCTGGTGAAGGTGTTGTACTGGTGCACCTTGCGGAATTCGGCGCTCATCGCCGGCGGTGCCACCGCATAGCCGATCTTCCAGCCGGTGCAGTGGTAGGTCTTGCCGAAGCTGGAAATGACGAAAGCGCGCTCGCGCAGTTCCGGGTAGCGCAGCGCCGACTCGTGGCGGCGGCCGTCGTAGATGATGTGTTCGTAGACTTCGTCGGAAATCAGGTAGATGCCGGTGCCGCGCAGCACGTCGGCAAGCGCCTGCATGTCATCGGCGGTGAGCATCGCGCCGGACGGGTTGTGCGGGGTGTTCACCATCAGCAGGCGGGTGCGCGGGGTGATGGCGGCACGCACCCGGTCCCAGTCGACCGCGAAGGTCTGCGGGTCCAGCGGCACGTGCACGGCGCGGGCGCCGGCCAGGTCGATGGCCGGTTCGTAGCAGTCGTAGGCCGGGTCCAGCACGATCACTTCCTCGCCGGGGCGGACCACGGCGTGGATGGCGTTGAAGATCGCCTCGGTGGCGCCGCTGGTGACGGTGATTTCGGTATCGGGGTCGATCTGGGCGCCATACAGGTCCAGCGACTTCCGGGCGATGGCCTGGCGCAGCGGGGCCACGCCGGTCATCGGTGGGTACTGGTTCAGGCCGCCATGCATGGCCTTGACGGTTTCATCGACCAGCCGCTGCGGCGCGGAGAAGTCCGGGAAGCCCTGCCCCAGGTTCACGGCGCCGTGTTCGGCCGCCAGCTGGGACATCACAGTGAAAATGGTGGTGCCCACCTTGGGCAGCTTGGTCTGGGGATTCATCGGCAGGCGCTTGAGCAGGGACACGTCAGTGTAAAGGATCGGTAGCGCCGGCCGTTGGCCGGCTGCTCCTCGTGCCGGCAACGCACCGTACGGGCCCATTGGGCGCGGGATCGTTCCGCCGGTACACTGCGCCGATGCTGAATTCTTCGAATACCCCTCCGTTGCTGGCCGCGCACGGCCTGGCCTTCAGTCGCAACGATGAACCGGTGTTCGGGCCGCTCGACCTGCAGGTCGATGCGGGCGAGGCGCTGCTGGTGCAGGGCGACAACGGGGCCGGCAAGACCACGCTGCTGCGCGTGCTGGCCGGGCTGTTGCGGGCTGACAGCGGCAGCATCCAGATCGACGGGCGCCCGGCCGGGCACCGCGAGCGCGCCCGCTTCGTGGCCTACCTGAGCCACCTGCCCGGCCTCAAGCCGGACCTGGACACCTTGGAAAACCTCAACTTCCTGTGTGGCCTGCATGGCCGGCGGGCGCGGCAGATGCCGGGCAATGCCCTGGCCATTGTCGGCCTGGCCGGGTTCGAGAGCACCCTGGTGCGACAGCTTTCCGCCGGGCAGAAGCGACGGCTGGCCCTGGCGCGGATCTGGCTGTCGCCGGCGCCGCTGTGGCTGCTGGACGAACCGTATGCCAACCTGGACCTGGACGGGATCAATCTGGTGAACCGGATGATCTCCGCGCATCTGCGCAGCGGCGGGGCGGCGCTGGTGACCACGCATGGGGCCTACGCCGCGCCGCCGGTGCGGACCCGGCTGGTGGAACTGCGCGGTGCCGGGCAGGCCGTTGCCGGGCAGAGCCCGGCACTGCCGGAGGTGCGCGCATGATTGCGCCCGGTACCGAACCCGGACTGTGGCAGACCGCGCGGGCGCTGGCCGGGCGCGACCTGCGCCTGCTCTGGCGCCGTCGCGGCGATGCGCTGCAGCCGCTGCTGTTCGCGCTGCTGGTGGTGGTGCTGTTCGCACTGGCGCTGGGCCGCGACCCGCCGCTGATGGCGCAGGTGGCCGCGGCGGTGTTGTGGCTGGCCGTGCTGCTGGCCGGGCAGCTTTCGCTGGACAGCCTGTTCCGCAGCGATGCCGAGGATGGCTCGCTGGAGCAATGGCTGCTGGCGCCGGTGCCGCTGGCCTGGCTGGTACTGGTGCGGGTACTGGTGCACTGGGCCACCACCGCCCTGCCGATGATCGTGGTGGCCCCGCTGCTGGCCGAAATGCTGCATCTGCCACATGACCATCTGCCAGTGCTGCTGGCATCGTTGCTGCTCGGTACGCCGCTGCTCAGTCTGATTGGCGGGGTGGTGGCGGCGCTGACGGTGAGCATCCGGCGCTCTGGTATTCTCGTGGCGTTGCTGGCGCTGCCGTTGTATGTACCGGTGCTGGTGTTCGGTGCTGGCAGCGTGGCGGCCGCCGCACGCGGGCAGGATCCGGTGGGCGCGTTGCTGCTGCTGGGTGCCGGGTTGGTGGTGGCGCTGGTGTTGGCGCCGTTGGCGACTGCGGCCGCCATCAGGATTTCGTTGAGTTGATGTGCAAGTGGATTGCGCTGCTTCGTTCGTCATGACACGCATGGCGTGTCACTACGTGTTTGTTGCTCTCTAGCTGGATAGCCATCGCTGCATGAATAGCCTTGTCCGCTGGTTCCACCAACTCGGTTCGCCGCCCACCTTCGACCGCTTCGCGTCGCGCTGGTCCCGTGTGTTCACCATCGCCGCGGTGCCGGTGCTGCTGATCGGCGTCTGGCAGGGGCTGTTCGTGGTGCCGCCGGAGCAGAACCAGAACGACGCCTTCCGCATCATCTACATCCATGTGCCCAGTGCCTGGATGAGCCTGTTCGTGTTCGCCCTGATGGCGCTGTATTCGGCCATTGCGCTGGTCTGGCGGATCAAGATCTGCGAAATCCTGGCCATGGCCTGCGCGCCGATGGGCGCCGGCTTCACCCTGATCACCCTGCTGACCGGCAGCATCTGGGGCAAAGGCACCTGGGGCACCTGGTGGGATTGGGACCCGCGCATGACCAGCGAACTGATCCTGCTGTTCCTGTACCTGGGCGTGATCGGCCTGTACCACGCGATCGAAGACCGCCGCAGCGCCGCGCGCGCGGCCGGCCTGCTGGCCATTGTCGGGGTGGGGCTGCTGCCGATCATCCGCTACTCGGTGGACTGGTGGGGCGGCCTGCACCAGCGCCAGTCGATCAATGTGTTCGGCACCAACGCGGTGCGTTCGGAGCTGATCGCGCCGCTGTGGTGGATGGTGGTAGCCACCAAACTGTGGTTCGTCGGCTCGCTGCTGGCCAAGGCGCGTGCCGACAACCTGGGCCGCGAAGCCGGCAAGGCCTGGGTCGATGCGCGCCTGGAGGACCCCCTGCGATGACCCATGTTCCCTTCATCATCGGCGCCTACGCGGTGTTCGTGCTGGTGCTGGCCGCCGACCTGCTCGGCTCGCGCCTGCGCCTGCGCGCCGCGAAACGGCAGGCCCTGCAGCGCCAGCAACGCCAGCGCGCACGCGACACGCGCCAGGCGCCCGCGCCGCTGGCCAGCGAGCTGAGCCGATGACGCCCGTCCAACGCCGCCGGCTGGTGTGGGTGTTGCTGGCGCTGCTGGCCTCGGGACTGGCCACCACCCTGGTGGCCTTTGCCCTGCAGCGCAATATCGCCTACCTGTACACCCCCTCTGAAGTTCTGCGCGGCGACCCCGGCGCGCAGTCGACCTTCCGCCTGGGCGGCATGGTGGTGAAAGGCTCGTTCCAGCGCGCGCAGGGTTCGCTGGACGCGCACTTCGTGGTCACCGACGGCGACGCCACCCTGCCGGTCACCACCTCGCGGATCCTGCCGGACATGTTCCGCGAAGACTCCGCGGTGGTGGCGATGGGCCGCCTGCAGGACGGCGTGTTCATCGCCGACGAAGTACTGGCCAAGCACGACGAGAACTACATTCCCAAGGAAGTGGCCGACAAGATGGGCAAGGCGCACAGCAAGCACGACGTGCCAGTGCCGGCCGTGGAGGCACGCTGAGTGTTGCCTGAGCTGGGGCAGGTCCTGCTGGCCTGTGCACTGTTGGCCGCGTTGCTGCAGGCGGTGTTGCCGCTGTGGGGCGCGCAGCGCGGGCGCGGTGCGTGGATGGCCGTGGCCGTGCCGGCCGCCGTCGCGCAGCTGGCGCTGGTGGCCGGCGCATTCGCGTTGCTGACCGTCGCCTTCGTGCAGCAGGATTTTTCGGTGCGGTACGTGGCAGAGAACTCCAACAGCCTGCTGCCGCTGGCCTACCGTTATTCCGCGGTGTGGGGCGCGCACGAAGGCTCGCTGCTGATGTGGGTGCTGGTGCTGGCGTTGTGGGGCGGCGCGGTGGCGCTGTGGTCCAAGCGCCTTCCAGACACCGTGCGCGCGCGCGTGCTCGGGGTGATGGGCATCATCAGCCTGGGCTTCATCGCCTTCCTGTTCTTCACCTCCAATCCGTTCGCGCGGCTGCTGCCCGCGCCGCTGGAAGGCCGCGATCTCAACCCGTTGCTGCAGGACCCGGGGCTGATCATCCACCCGCCGATGCTGTACATCGGCTATGTGGGCTTCGCGGTGCCGTTCGCGTTTGCCATTGCCGCGCTGCTGGATGGCCACGTGGATGCGCGCTGGCTGCGCTGGACCCGGCCGTGGACCAATGTGGCCTGGGGCTTTCTTACCCTGGGCATCGCGCTCGGCAGCTGGTGGGCGTACTACGAACTGGGCTGGGGCGGCTGGTGGTTCTGGGACCCGGTGGAAAATGCCAGCTTCATGCCGTGGCTCGCCGGCGCTGCCCTGATCCATTCGCAGGCCGTCACCGAAAAACGCGGCAGCTTCGCCAGCTGGACACTGCTGCTGGCCATCGCCGCGTTCGCGCTGTCGCTGCTGGGTGCATTCCTGGTGCGCTCGGGCGTGCTGACCAGCGTGCACTCCTTCGCCGCCGATCCCTCGCGTGGCGCCTTCATCCTGGTGTTCCTGGCCCTGGTGATCGGCGCGTCGCTGCTGCTGTACGCACTGCGCGCCGGCGCACTGGGCAGCGACGACCCGCGCCGTGGCTTCATGCCCACCTCGCGCGAAACCCTGCTGCTGGCCAACAACCTGCTGCTGGCCGGCGCCTGCGCCATGGTGCTGCTGGGCACCCTGTACCCGTTGCTGGCCGACGCGCTGGGGCTGGGCAAGGTGTCGGTGGGGCCACCCTACTTCGGCACCCTGTTCATCGTGCTGATGGCGCCGCTGGTGGCGCTGCTGCCGTTCGGGCCGCTGGTGAACTGGCAGCGCGACCAGGCCTCGAAGCGGCTTGCGCTGCTGGCACCGTGGGCAGGGTTTGCCCTGCTGCTGGGCGTGCTCGCGTGGTTCATGGCCCCGCAGGGCAAGCTCAAGGCGGCCGCCGGTGTGGCTGCGGCGGCGTGGGTTGCCTTTGGCACCGCCCGTTTCATCTGGACCCGCGTGCGTGGCAACGGCCGCTTCACCGCCGAAATGGTCGGCATGCTGCTGGCCCATACCGGCGTGGCCGTATTTCTGGTCGGCGCCCTGCTGGTGGAAGCGCTGAACGTGCAGCGCGAAGTGGCGCTCAGCCCCGGGCAGGACCTGGAGGTGAGCGGCTACACCCTGCGTTTTGAAGGCGTGGACCACCAGCAGGGACCCAACTACGTGTCCGACCGCGGCCATGTGCGCGTGCTGCAGGGCGGGCGCGAACTGGCCCTGCTGCACCCGGAAAAGCGCGCCTACGCCAGCGGCGGTCAGATGATGACCGAAGCCGGCATCCATGCGCGCATACGTGGCGACGTGTACGTGGCGCTGGGTGAGCCGCTGGGCAACAATGCGTGGGCCGTGCGCGTGCATATCAAACCCTTCGTGCGCTGGGTCTGGCTGGGCGCATTGCTGATGGCGCTGGGCGGTTTCGTCACCGCCGCCGACCGCCGCTTCCGTCGTTTCCAGGAGTAGTACCGTGTCCGATCCCCGCCCCGCCTCCCGCCCGCTGCCGCCCGTGGCCATCGTCATCGGCGTGCTGTTCTTCTTTGGGCTGCTCGGGTTGATGATCTACGGGGTGATGAAGTCCGGCGCCCCGGATCGCGACATCCTGCCTTCGGCGTTGATCGGCAAGCCTGCGCCGGCGTTCGCGCTGCCGGTCCTGCACGACCCGTCCATCACCGTGCACAGCACCGAACTGCGCGGCGCGCCGTATGTGCTCAATGTGTGGGGTAGCTGGTGCGCGGCCTGCCGCGAGGAACACCCGATCCTGACCCGGTTTGCCGAAACCAAGCGCGTGCGCGTGATCGGCTACAACTGGAAGGACGAACCGGCCGATGCGCTGCGCTGGCTGGAACAGCTGGGCAACCCGTTCGTGCTGGTGCTGAGCGATATCGAAGGCCGCACCGCGATCGACTGGGGCGTGACCGCCGCGCCGGAAACCTTCCTGGTCGACGCCAGCGGCGTGGTGCGCTGGAAATACAGCGGCGCACTTACCCAGCGTGTGATCGATACCAAGCTGTTGCCCGAGCTGGAAAAGCTGGAGCGTGCCAATGCACAACCGCGTACTACGCCGCCTCCGGCGAACTGAGCCCGGGGCTGGCAGACGCACGACCAACGGTCGTGCGCTACCGGCCGACGGCGCGCAATGGCCGCCAACCGACGGTGGGCAATGGCCACCAACCGACGGTGGGCAATGGCCGCCAACCGACGGTGGGCAATGGCCGTCAACCGATGGTGGGCAATGGCCGCCGATCGACGGTGGGCAATGGCCGCCGACCGATGGTGGGCAATGGCCGTCAACCGATGGTGGGCAATCGCCGCCGACCGACGGTGGGCAATGGCCGTCAACCGATGGTGGGCAATCGCCGCCGACCGATCGTGGGCAATGTCTGCCAACCGATGGCGGGCAATGTCTGCCAACCGATGGCGGGCAATGGCCGCCGACCGATCGTGGGCAATGTCTGCCAACCGATGGCGGGCAATGGCTACCGACCGATGGTGGGCAATGGCTGCCAAGCGACGGCGGGCAATGGCTACCAAGCGACGGCGGGCAATGGCTACCGACCGGTAGCGCACGACCGTTGGTCGTGCGCCAAGCAACCCCGGCAAGGGGCGGGCGCGCCATGCCTGCGCTCTTCGGCCTGTGGGTTGCTCTGGTGGCAGCGCTGCTGCTGATGCCGGACCTCGCGCTGGCACAGGCCGTATCCGACCCCACCCCGCTGCAGTACCGCAGCGCGGAAGAAGAAGCGCGCTTCCACGCACTGGCCGCCGAACTGCGCTGCGTGCAGTGCCAGAACCAGTCGCTGGCCGATTCCAACGCGCAGATCGCCCATGACCTGCGCCGCGAAGTGCTCACGCTGATGCAGCAAGGCAACAGCGATGCGCAGATCAAGCAGTTCCTGGTGGACCGATACGGCGAATTCGTGCTGTACCGCCCGGCCATGGACACGCGCAACAGCCTGCTCTGGTTCGGCCCGCTGGTACTGGTCCTGGGCGGTGCCGGGGTACTGGTGTGGGTGGTGCGCCGGCGCAGCCGCCAGGTACAACCGATGGGCGACAGCGAGGAACGCTGGTGAGCGCGTGGATGCAGGTAATTGCCGGGCTGTGTGCCGCCGTGGTGGCGATGGTGGTGCTGTGGCCGCTGCGCAGCAGCGGGAAACGCGCACCGTTCGTGGCGGCGGTGATCGCCATCGGCGTGGCGGGCGTGGCGTTGTACCTGCTGGTGGGCACGCCGAAGGCCATGGATGTCGTCGCCGACGAGGGCCCGACCACGCTGCAGCAAGGGGTGCGCGAGCTGGAGCAGGCGTTGGAACGGGAACCGCAGCGCGCCGATGGCTGGGCCCTGCTGGGCCGTTCGGAGTTGGCGCTGGGCAACCCGGACAAGGCCAACCAGGCCTTCACCCGCGCAGTGGGGCTGGCCCCGGATGAGGTGCCGGTGCTGGTCGAAGCCGCGCAGGCGCGCGCGCAGACGAATGCGGACAAACGTTTCGACGACACCGCCCTGCAGTGGTTACGCCATGCGCAGCAACTGGAGCCGGGCAACGAGCGCGCCGGCTGGCTGATCGGCATCGCCCTGCGTCAGCGCGGGCAGGACGCGGAAGCGGCCGCGGTGTGGGAAGCGCTGCTGCCGCGCCTGGAACCGGCGGCGGCCGCAGCGCTGCGTGAGCAGATTGCGATTGCGCGGGAGAAGGCGGGCATGCCGGCGCTGGCGGGTGCAGATCCGCGCTCGGTGGGGCTGGATATCGAGGTAACGCTGGATCCGGCGTCTGCGGGCAAGGCGTTGCCCGCCGGCATGCAGGTGTTCGTGATTGCACGGGTGCCCGGCGGGCCGCCGATGCCGGTGGCGGTGGAGAAACATCCGGCGACGGCCCTGCCGTTGAAGATCCGCCTGGACGACGCCGACAGCCCGATGCCGACGGCGAAGCTGTCCTCGCTGAAGGACGTGGAGGTGTTCGCGCGGCTGTCGGCCTCGGGCACCGCCAGCCGGCAGGAAGGCGATGTGGACTCGGAAGCGGTGCGGGTGACGTTGCCGCACAAGGGCACGATCCGGTTGATCCTGTAGATCCACGCCCTGCGTGGATGCTCGTCGTCGGGTGCCGTGAAGCCACGCAGGACGTGGCTCTACGCCGGTACGAAGCGTCCCAGCCGTGACACGGCGCCGTTGACCTGCCCGGTTAGAATGGCCCCATGACTGAATTCATCCCGCCCGGTACCCGCTACCACGCCCTGCCCTCGCCCTTCGCGTTCAAGCGTGGGGGGCAGCTGCAAGGCGCACAAGTGGCCTATGAAACCTGGGGCACGCTCAACGCCGATGCCAGCAATGCGGTGCTGATCGTCACCGGCCTCTCGCCCGACGCGCATGCTGCCGCCAACGACAGCAATCCCGCAGCCGGCTGGTGGGAAGGCATGCTGGGGCCGGGCAAGGCCATCGATACCGACCGCTGGTTCGTGGTGTGCGTGAACTCGCTTGGCAGCTGCAAGGGCTCTACCGGCCCGGCCACGATCAACCCCGCTACCGGCGAACTGTATCGCCTCAACTTCCCGGAACTGTCCATCGAAGACGGCGCACGCGCCGCCGTGGACGTGGTGAAGGCGCTGGGCATCACCCGGCTTGCCTGCGTGATCGGCAACTCCATGGGCGGCATGACCGCGCTGGCCGTGCTGCTGCTCCACCCGGGCATCGCGCGCAGCCATGTCAATATCTCCGGCAGCGCACAGGCGCTTCCGTTCTCCATCGCCATCCGCTCGCTGCAGCGTGAAGCGATCCGCCTCGATCCGCAGTGGAACGGCGGCCAGTACACCGACCAGCACTACCCGGAATCGGGCATGCGGATGGCGCGCAAGCTGGGCGTGATCACCTACCGCTCCGCGCTCGAGTGGGATGGCCGGTTCGGCCGCGTGCGCCTGGATTCGGACCAGGCCGATGACGATCCTTTCGGGTTGGAATTCCAGGTGGAGAGCTACCTCGAAGGCCACGCGCGCCGCTTCGTGCGCTTCTTCGACCCGAACTGCTATCTCTACCTGAGCCGCTCGATGGACTGGTTCGACCTGGCCGAATACGCGGACGGCGATGTCATGGCCGGCCTGGCCAGCATCAAGGTGGACAAGGCCCTGGCCATCGGCGCCAACACCGACATCCTGTTCCCGGTGCAGCAACAGCAGCAGATCGCCGACGGCCTGCGCGCCGGCGGTGCCGATGCGCAGTTCATCGGGCTGGACTCGCCGCAGGGGCATGATGCGTTTCTGGTGGATTTCGAACGATTCGGGCCTGCAGTCGGTACGTTCCTGGATGCGCTCTGAGCCATGCGGCAACAGGGCAGGCTCAGCGAATGGAACGACGCGCGCGGCTTCGGCTTCGTGCAGCCCAATGGTGGGGGTGACCGCTGCTTCGTGCATATCCGAGCATTTGCCGCGCGCGACCGGCGCCCTGGCCTGAATGATGTGATCACGTACGACGCAAAGCGCGATGGGCAGGGCCGCCTCAACGCGGTGAACGTACGTTTCGCGCTGCAGCGTGATGGGCTCAGGGCCGGTACCGCGGCCAAGGGCAACCGCGGGCCCGAGCGGCTGCCCCGGCGCACCATCGCATTGCTGTTCCTGGCAGGCGTGGCCGCAGCCACCTTGGCGGGCTACTGCCCACCTTGGATTGCGGGGGCTTACCTGGGCATGAGCGCCCTCACCTTCCTGCTTTACTGGCACGACAAGAGCGCCGCCCAACATTATCGGCGGCGCACGCCTGAGATCACCCTGCAGGCGATGGCATTACTCGGAGGATGGCCGGGTGCATTGTTGGCGCAGGCCGTCCTCCGCCACAAGAACCGCAAGGCGTCGTTCCAGACTAGCTTTTGGCTGGCTGTGGTGATCAATCTGGTTGGGATGGCGTGGAGTGCCGGTGGAGGGTTGCCCATTACAGGGTGACGTGGCCTCTGCCAGCCAGAGGCCGACGCTAACGGGGGCGACTACTTCCGGTCCGAGTCCGTCTGCCATGTCTGCCATGTCTGCCAAGTATCGCAATGGTTCGCACAAGTCTCTCAATGCTCCAAACGTAGAATCAATCCTCTGCGCTGTTCCCGACCCTGCGTATCTGCCGGTACCATGGCAAGCACGAGCCACTCGACCAGCCTCTGGAGGAATGCATGGACATCGAATCTAGGCTGAGGGTTCTGGAACAGAACCTGATGGAGCGGCTGGCAGCGGAGATCGCACAGGACGCAGTTCTAGACGCTCTAATCGCAACGCACCCTGACCAGCGAGCGTTCTTAACTGCGTACCAAACCATTTCCGCGCATCGATTAACGCAGTTCGGAGACTTGGGATTCGAGCAGCAAGCAGAAGCAGAAAGTGTTGCCAAGGTCTGCAACCTACTCCGCGAGCAATTCGACGCTTGGCAAAGAAAACTCTCGACAGGCATATGACACTATGCATATCAGGCCGATTGGCTACCGCCAAGACTTGAGCATGACTTACACAGCGTCATGTGATCGGGCGATGGATAAAGCCTGACCCCACTTCTCTATTATCAATAGCGACATGGCGGACCTAGGAGCCGCAGCCAAGGTGCTGGGTGAGCGTATCGGAGTCGCTGAGTCATTCACAGCGTTGCCTTTAAGTAATATTCGATGATGGATGCGATACGGCAGTGAGGGCTGGATGCCGTCGCGATAACGGCAACACATATGACCGCCTACCAGCCGAAGGCGGTGAATGCATTGCACGCTGGCCCGCCTTCAGCCCGCCATTTTTGCTTGCCCCCCTCACCGCGCTTTAGGAATTGGTTGGTGCATGCCCTATAGACATGCATTTAACCAAGGGTGGATTCTTGGCGTTGTCTTTCGAGGCGGGCTTTCTGCAGGCGGCCCATCTGCCGGACTTTTGGGAGGTTGGGGTCGGCTTCGGGTTCGACGGTGAGCTGGATGCCGCCGGGGATGAGCTCCAGCTTCAGGCGGGCGCCTACGTCCACGCCCGCCTTGCGCAGCCAGAGACCACGCAGTTTGATGCAGGGAACCGGGATGTCGTCGCCTTCGCCATCACTGACAGGGTAATGCAGCGCCTCGACGCGGACGCGGGCGGGCTGGGTCAGGTGAAGTTTCCGCTTGGCGCGTTCGGTAGAAGGGGTGTCAGGCCAGGAACTGTGCATGGTGAACCTCCAACAGGAATCTCCCTCGCCGGATGGCGAGGGAGTCGGGAGGCTGAGAACCGTAAGAAGATCCGGGCATGACGTATTCCCACGAGGGTATTTTATTCCGTCACCCTCCCGACGCAGGACGTCGCGCATGTTGCCTTCCTAGGAGTTTCTCAGGCTCCGAGCGCACACCATGCGATGGTGCGAAGCCTAGCTCCAATTGTTTCTCTCTCGCGTTCGATGCGTTTCAAGTGAGCCTGTCTACCGCAATGTCACAAGTCACCGCACCATCGGGAAATGCTTGCGGCGCGTCGCATTCCGCGCGGGACAGCGTCACGTTTCGCGAGGCGCGATGGGTGGCGTCGTGACCCTGCTGGAGCGGGAAAAGGGTGTCATTTCTGGCATGGTGTGCGCGGGCGGTTTGGCACAAAGGCGGTCGCGTGTGGCGTCCATGCACCCATTGCCAACCCCGTGTAGCCGGCGCTACGACAGCCTGCCCTCGCGCAGGTGGTAGCTGCGGTGCACGATGCCGTCCGGCAGTTCGTCGTGCGTGATCATCACCAGCGTTCTGCCATGCAGCGCCGCCACCATGTCGTGCAGCAGGGCGTGCGCAGTATCCACATCCAGGCCTTCAGTGGGCTCATCCAGCAGCAGGATCGGTGCGCCACGCAGCAACGCGCGCGCCAGCGCCAAGCGGCGCGCCTGCCCGGCCGACATCGTGGCGCCGTTCTCGCCCACCCAGGCGTCAAGCCCCCCGATCTGCGCAGCCCAGGTCTGCAGCCGCACGTCAGCCAGCACCAGCCACAAGCGCTCATCAGTGGCCTGCGCATTGCCCAGCCGCAGGTTGTCGGCAATGCTGCCAGCAAACACCGGCGCGCTCTGCGGCAACCACGCAATCTGCTTGTGCCACGCGTCCTGGGCGACGTTGCGGATGTCCTGCCCGCCATACAGCACGCGTCCTTCGTCGGGGTCCCACAGGCGCAGCAGCAGCGCGGACAAGGTGGTCTTGCCACTGCCACTGTCACCGCGAATGGCAATGCGATCACCCGGCGCCACGCTGAGCTGCACGCCCTCCAGCAGCGCCCTCGCCTGCCCCGGCCAACGGAATGCCACCTGTTCCAGCTGCAGCGTGGCCGCTTGCGCATGCAGTGCTACCGGCGCCGCCGCATCCTGCACGCCGGGCGGCTGGTCCACAATGCTTTCCAGGCGTCCCGCCGCCACGCGCCCGGACAGCCACGACTGCCAGGCCAGGCCGATGCCGGCCCACAGTTCGATCAGCGCCACGGTGAGGAACACCAGCGCAGCCGCCAGCGCCGCATCAATCGCGCCGCGCTCGAATCCGTGCAGCGCCACCCACAGCATGCCGACCAGACCGACCGAGGCGCACAGCCCGTGCAGCGCGTTGCCGCCCACCAGCCGCCAGCGGCGCCGGCGGTCGCGCGAGCGCAGTTGCTTGGCCGCGACCAGCACACGCAGGTTCCAGTCTTCGCGCGCGTGCAGCGCGGTAAGGTCGGCCGCGCCTTCCAGCCCCTCGAACGCCTGCGTGCGCAACTGTGCACGGTGCAGCGCGCGGTCGTGCTCCTGCCCGCCGGCGCCGCGCACGGTGAGCCACGGCACACCCACGCCGATGGCCAGCGCCAGCGCGGCCAGCAACAGCGCGGCCGGCGGGTAGATCAGAAACGCGGAGAACACGGCCACCAGCGAGACACCGCCCAGCGCCAGCAGTGGGCCGATGGCGCGCACCAGCAGGCCGTCCACTTCGCCGATGTCCGACATCAGCCGCGCCAGCAGCTCGCCGGTGCGGATGCCGGCCAGCCGCGCCGGTGCCAGCGGCAGCGCGCGGCGGAAGAACCACACGCGCAGGTCGCGGGCGATGCGCAGGGTGACGTCGTGCCCGACCAGTTTTTCGAAATAGCGCGAGACGATGCGCGCCATGGTCAGGCCGCGGATGCCGGCCGAGGGCGAGAAGAAATTGAACCCGCTGCCCAGCCCGGCCGCACCGGCCAGCGCAGCGGCGGTAAGGAAACCCCCGGACAGGCCGAGCAGCGCGGTGCCGGCCAGCATCGTGGTCCACAGCAAAAGTACGGTGAGCAGCAGCCGGCCGCGATGGCGGGTGAACACCTGCTTGAGGGAATCTTCGCGGGGCAGGCTCATGCCAGCACCTCCGTGCTCGCACGGCCCTGCGCGGTCAAGGTCAGCCGCGTGTCGGCCCAGCGCATGGCGGTGTCGCTGTGGGTGGCGATGACCACGGCGCGGTCGCGGGCGAACGCGGCCAGGGTCTGCAGCAGCGCGGCTTCTGTTTCCGGATCGAGGAAGGCGGTGGGCTCATCCAGCAACAGCAGCTGCGGGTCGCGCAGCAGCAGCCGCGCCAGGCCGATCCGCCGTGCTTCGCCACCGGACAGCCCGAAGCCACGTTCGCCGATCACGGTGTCCAGGCCATCGGGCAGGTGCGCCGCGAAACGCATCACCTGCGCCGCTTCGGCCACGGCCTGCAGGCGCGCATCGCTCACGCCGGGGTCGGCCAGGCGCAGGTTGTCGGCGATGCTGCCGTGGAACAGGTACGGGCGCTGCCCCGCATAGCCGATCTCCAGGCCCGGGCGCAGCACGATGCTGCCCTCGCGTGGCGGCAACCAGCCGGCCAGCGCTTCCAGCAGCGTGCTCTTGCCGCTGCCGCTGGGCCCCACCAGGGCCAGGCGCTGGCCCGCCTCGATCTGGAAGGACAGCTGCTGCACCACATCGTGCGAGGCGCCCACCGGGCGCAGCACCAGGTTGCGCACCACCACTGGCGGTGCATGCTGCTCCAGCAGCTCCGGCGCGCGCACCGCTGGCGCCGCGTCTTCGGCGGCGGCAGCGGCCGGCAGCTCGCCCAGCACGCGCTCCACTTCGGCGGCGGCGGCCAGTGCGTTGGCGCGGTCGTGGTAATGCGCGGCCAGCCGCCGCAGCGGTGCGTAGAACTCCGGCGCCAGCAGCAGGCAGAACATGCCGGCACCCAGGGTGGGCACGGCGGCATGCAGCGACATCAGGCCGAGATAGCTCAGGCCCAGGTACAGCGCGACCATGGCCACGCTGACCGAGGCGAAGAACTCCAGCACGGTGGAGGACAGGAACGCGATGCGCAGCACCTTCATGCTGCGCTCGCGCACGCCTTCGGCGGCGGCGGCCACGCCGTCCAGCTCGGCCTTGCCCCGGCCGTACAGGCGCAACAGGCCCAGGCCCTTGATGCGGTCGGCGAAGTGGCCGCTCATCCGCGCCAGCTCACCAAGCTGGGCACGGCCGGCGGCCTCGGCACCCCAGCCCACCAGCATCATGAAGAACGGCACCAGCGGGGCGGTGAACAGCAGGATCAGCGCCACCACCCAATCCACCCAGGCCACGGCCAGCAGGATGAGCAGCGGCACCACCACCACTTCGATCCGCACCGGCTGGTAACCGGCGTAGTAGCTCTCCACCGCGTCGGCATGGGCCAGCATCAGTTCGCCCAGCTCGCCGCTGCGCTGCTGGCGCAGCCACAGCGGCCCCAGCCCCAGCAGCCGCCGGTACACCCGTTCGCGCAGGGTCAGCCGGGCCGCATCGGCCACGTCGCCGGCGGCGGCCTGGGTGGCGCTGCCCAGCAGGGCGCGCAACGCCAGTACCGCCAGCAGGCCCAGCAGCACCGGGGTGGCGGCCGCCAGCGGGCGGCGCTCGACCAGTACTGCCTGGATCAGCCAGGCAATGGCCGCGGCCTGTCCGATCAACAGTGCGCCTGACGTGCAGATACACACCGCGGCCAGGCGCTGGCGGCTGCGGGCGCTGGCAGCCAGGCCGTCGAGCCACTGCAGGCGCTGGCGGCGAAGACCATTGGACTCGATGGCGGGCGCGTCGGGGGGTATGCTCAAAGCGGGTCACTGGCGGCCACAGGGAGGTGCCGACCATTGTAATGGGCGCCGGCTACCCTTCCCCGTGCGGCAGTCGGTCGCAGTACGGACTGCCTACGATCCGCGCATCTGCCTGTTCACACATTGATCTCAATCAAGGCTGTTTGAAGTTGCTGGTCACAGAATTCACTCCGTAGACCCCCTTCCCGCCACCTGAAACGGCAAAACCCCACGAGGTAGCCAGGCCATGATCGATTCGACAGTCGTAGAACTGTCGCGGCTGCAGTTCGCTTTGACCGCGATGTACCACTTCCTCTTTGTTCCCCTCACGCTTGGCCTCTCGTTCCTGGTGGCCATCATGGAAAGCGTGTACGTCATGACGCGCAAGCCGGTCTGGCGTCAGATGACCCTGTTCTGGGGCACGCTGTTCGGCATCAACTTCGCCATCGGCGTGGCCACCGGCCTGGTGATGGAGTTCCAGTTCGGCATGAACTGGTCGTATTACAGCCACTACGTGGGCGACATCTTCGGTGCCCCGCTGGCCATTGAAGGGCTGATGGCGTTCTTCCTGGAAGCCACGCTGGTGGGCCTGTTCTTCTTCGGCTGGAAGCGGCTGACCCCGGTCAAGCACCTGGCGGTGACCTGGTTCATGGCGCTGGGCACCAACCTGTCGGCGGTGTGGATCCTGATCGCCAACGGCTGGATGCAGAACCCCACCGGCGCGGTGTTCAACCCGGACACGATGCGCATGGAAGTGGTGGATTTTGCCGCGGTGCTGTTCAACCCGGTGGCCCAGGCCAAGTTCGTGCATACGGTCAGCGCGGGCTACGTGACCGGCGCGATCTTCGTGATGGGCATCAGCGCGTTCTACCTGCTGCGCGACAAGCACAAGGACATGGCGCGCCGTTCGTTCGCGGTGGCGGCGGCGTTCGGCCTGCTGTCGTCGCTGTCGGTGGTGGTGCTGGGTGACGAAAGCGGCTATGCCGCCAGCGAACACCAGAAGATGAAGCTGGCCGCGATCGAGGCGATGTGGGAAACCGAGCGCGCCCCGGCCGATTTCACCGCCTTCGGCATTCCCAACCAGACGACCCAGCAGAACGACTTCGCCATCAAGATTCCGTACCTGATGGGCCTGATCGCCACGCGCTCGTTCAACCAGCCCATTCCAGGCATCCTGGAACTGGTGGAACGCGCCGAGCACCGCATCAAGGGCGGCCAGCTGGCGTACGGCGCGCTGGAACGTGTGCGCAAGGACAAGAACGACGTCGAAGCGCGCGAGATGTTCGACCGCCACTGGCAGGACCTGGGCCATGGGCTGCTGCTCAAGCGCTACCGCGATGACATCCTCAATGCCACGCCGGAGGAAATCTCCAAGGCGGCGATGGACACCGTGCCGCGCGTGGCGCCGCTGTTCTGGACCTTCCGCATCATGGCCGGGCTGGGCTTCTACCTGATCGCGTTCTTCGCGGTGGCCTTCTACTTCTCCTGCCGCAACACGTTCCACGAGAAGCGCTGGTTCCTGCGGTTGGCGGTGTGGTCAATTCCGGCGCCGTGGATTGCGATCGAGTGCGGCTGGTTCGTGGCCGAATACGGCCGCCAGCCGTGGGCGGTGGACGGCGTGCTGCCCACCTTCTACGCGGCGTCCGGGCTGGCCCTGCATGAAATCCTGACCACGCTGGCGGTGTTCACGCTGACCTATACGGTGCTGCTGATCATCGAGGTGAAGCTGATGCTCAAGACGATCCGTACCGGGCCGGCCGACATTCTTCCGTCGCTGCAGCCGTCACGCACGCCGCTTCCCCACCATGCCGCCACGCCGGCCCCCGGCCAGGCATAAGGCAGGAGATTCCAGATGGACATTCTTGGACTTGATTACACCACCCTGCGCGTGATCTGGTGGCTGCTGCTGGGCATCCTGCTGGTGGGCTGGGCGGTGATGGACGGCTTCGACCTGGGCGTGGGCACCCTGCTCCCATTCGTGGCGAAGACCGATGAAGAACGACGCACGGTGATCAATACCGTAGGCCCGGTATGGGAAGGCAACCAGGTCTGGCTGGTACTCGGTGGCGGCGCGATCTTCGCCGCGTGGCCGCCGCTGTATGCGGTGAGCTTCTCCGGCTTCTATCTTGCGATCTTCGCCATGCTGTTCGGCCTGATCCTGCGCCCGGTGGGCTTCAAGTACCGCAGCAAGATGCCGAGCAAGCGCTGGCGCGACACGTGGGACTGGGTGCTGTTCGTGGGTGGGCTGCTGCCGGCGCTGATTGCCAGCGTGGCGGTGGGCAACGTGCTGCTGGGCGTGCCGTACCACTTCGATGACAGCATGCGCATCTTCTACACCGGTTCGTTCTTCGGCCTGCTCACCCCATTCGCACTGCTGGCCGGGCTGGTCGGCGTGGCGATGATGGTGTCGCACGGTGCGGCCATGCTGGTGCTGAAGACCGACGGCGCGGTGGCCGAGCGTTCGGCGCGTTACGGCAGCATTGCCGCGCTGCTCAGCTTCGTGCTGTTCGCTGCGGGCGGTGCCTGGGTGGCGTTCGGCCTGCCGGGCTATGAAATCACCTCGCAGGTGGTCACCGACGGCCCGACCAACCCGCTGTTGAAGACCGCTGCGGTGGGCACGGCGGCCGGTGGTTGGCTGCGCAACTACAGCAGCATGCCGCTGACCCTGGTGTTCCCGCTGCTGGGCCTGGCCGGTGCACTGGCCAGCGCGGTGCTGCTGCGGGCCCGCCGCGGCATGGCCGCGTTCCTGGCCTCGGGCGCGTCGATTGCCGGCATCATCCTCACCGTGGGCTTTGCGATCTTCCCGTTCCTGCTGCCCTCGTCCAGCCAGCCCAGCGGCAGCCTGACGGTGTGGGATGCCTCGTCCAGCCAGCTCACGCTGTTCATCATGCTGGTGGCCACGGTGATCTTCCTGCCGATCATCATTGCCTACACCAGCTGGGTCTACCGGGTGATGAAGGGCAAGACCACGGCCGAGGACATGGCCGACAACCCGAACGCGTATTGATATTGCCCATCGTGCCGACCCACGGTCGGCACCTACCGAAGTGACATTGGAGGTTTTGCCATGTGGTATTTCGCCTGGATCCTCGGCACCGGCCTGGCCTCGGCCGCCGCCATCCTCAACGGCATGTGGTTCGAAGCGCGCGAGGTCGGCGCCACCGACCGCGACGCCCGGTAGAGCCGGCTGTCAGTCGGCTGCTCTTCGCGGTAAAAAAAGGTTGCCGATACTCCCTTCACACCGTATCCTTGTCGGCTCCTTCGGGGTGTAGCTCAGTCTGGTAGAGCGCTACGTTCGGGACGTAGAGGTCGCAGGTTCGAATCCTGTCTCCCCGACCACTCCGGTGGTCGCATTGAAGCCTGGAAACGTGATTTCCAGGCTTTTTTGTCAAGGTCGTGGCAACACGGCATCCGAAGGTGAACAAACGGTCCCCCTTGCCGCCGAAGGGCGGGATCGATACAATAGGCGGCTCCTTACGGGGTGTAGCTCAGTCTGGTAGAGCGCTACGTTCGGGACGTAGAGGTCGCAGGTTCGAATCCTGTCTCCCCGACCATACAAGTGGTCACATTGAAGCCTGGAAGACTTACGTCCTCCGGGCTTTTTTGTATCTGTCGTCCGCAAGCAGCCACGCAGTGCGTGGCGCTACCGCGCGTACAATGCGGCAGCGTTTGTCCTTCACGGCCTGCGCCGAGCGCCCGCACCTCCGCTGCACCCCCACGTGCCGCGCCACCTGCAAGAGATTCCTGCCATGACCCCTGCCGCCCCCCATTCCACGTCCCTGCTGCGCGGACGCGTGCTGGCGTTTTCGGCCATCCTGCTGGCCGCGCTGAACCTGCGTACGGCGGTGACCTCGATCACCCCGCTGCTGGACCAGCTGGGCCAGACCTTCGGCTTCGGCACCACCATGACCGGCGTGCTGGGCATGCTGCCCACGGCCTCGTTCGCGCTGTTCGGGGTGACCACGCCGATGGTGGCCCGCCGGATCGGGCTGGAACGCACCGCGCTGCTGGCCATGGTACTGGCGGCGGTGGGCCTGCTGCTGCGCTCGATGGCCGGCGGCGTCGGCAGCCTGCTGTTCGGCTCGGTGGTGGCACTGGCCGGCATGGGCATCGGCAACGTGGTGGTGCCCCCGCTGGTGAAGCGCTATTTCGCCAACCGCGTGGGCACGGTGAGCACGCTTTATATAACGGTGCTGCAGCTGGGCACGATGGTGCCGGCGCTGCTGGCGGTGCCGCTGGCCGAACAGGCCGGGTGGCGGGTATCGCTGGGCATCTGGTCGATCTTCGCGGTGGCCGCTGCCCTGCCCTGGATCGCGCTGGCGCGCCGCCGCCCGCATCCGGATCCGCTGGATACCGCCGCCGACCCGGCCGCGCAGCCGCATGGCAAGGTCTGGCGCACGCCGCTGGCTTGGGGCATGGCGCTGATGTTCGGCATGACCTCGCTGATGACCTATTCCATGTTCACCTGGCTGCCGCGCATCGTGGTGGAAGCCGGGGCCACGCCAGCGTTCGGCGGGATCATGGTGGCCATCTTCGCGGCCCTGGGCCTGGTGCCGTCGCTGACCATGCCGGCGCTGGCCGTGCGGCTGCGCAACCCGTTCCCCTTGGTGATTGTCGGGTTCAGCGCGTTCCTGATCGCGTTCGCCGGGCTGTTGTTCGCGCCGATGCAGGCGCCGTGGCTGTGGGCGGTGCTGCTGGGCATCGGCCCCTCGACCTTCCCGCTGGCGCTGACCCTGATCAACCTGCGTACCCGCACCCCCGCCGGTTCGGCGGCGCTGTCGGGCTTCATGCAGGGCGTGGGCTATGCCTTCAGCTGCCTGGGTCCGTTCCTGTTCGGCTGGCTGCATGCGGTCAGCGGCGCCTGGTACCTGCCGTTCGGCTTCCTGCTGGTGTGCGCGCTGGTGCTGCTGTGCGCGTCGTGGGTGGCGTGCAAGCCGCAGAAGCTGGAAGACGTCTGGTAACCGGCCAGCGGCGCGCCGGAAAGCAGACGCGCATGGCGCATCTCTACACGCCGTTTGCGCATCTTTTGACGTAGCGTGTCAAAAACTGACCTGTAGGATGGATCAGGGAAAGACGTCGGCCCAGGCCGATGAACGGTTTCAGGGTGGGCAGACCCCCGGAACAACGCCGTGGCGGCGGCCGGATGGTCTTGTGAATCAATCACTTGAAGTAGTGATCGCGCCTGTTTGCACAGCTGCGGAGGCCATCGTGCGAGTTAAAAATTTGTCAACATCCGCCAAGTCGTGCACGATTGGCATGTGATGTGCGTCACATTTTACGCACAAACAGATTCTCTTGAAGGGATGCTCCCGGGGGTTCCATGTACAACCATCGGCCGCTGGCGCTCTGCGTCGGCCTGGCATGCGCCACGCTTTGCTTGACGGTTCCGGCTGCGTCTGCCGCGACCTCGCGAGCGGACCATCTGGCGGAAATCAGCACCTACCGTGACCAGGCGCGCTGGCTGGATGCGCTGGGCGCGATCGAGCGGGCCCGGGTGGATGCGCCCGACGACGAGCTGCTGTATCGCCTGCAGGTGCTCACCCTGTCCGACATCGGCAACGCCCACCGCGCCTGGCAGCTGTACCAGGCCCGTCCGGACCTGTTCGACGAGGCGCAGAAGCAACGCTTCGAAGCCAACTACCTGGCCAAGCGGGTCGGCTGGAGCCTGGCCTACGGCGCCAGCGAAGACACCCGGCTGGACGAGGCCGAAGACGCGCTCGCGCAGATGGAGCACTATCTGCAGCGCGACGGCTACACCGTGCAGACCGCCCCGCTGCGGATCCGCTACGACCGGCTGATCCTGCTCAACCGGCTGGGCCGCCACGAACAGCTGCGCGAGGAGTACCGCGCCCTGCTCGCCGAAGGCCATGAGGTGCCTAACTACCTGATGGCGGCGGTCGGCGATTCGCTGATGGCCAGCCAGCACCCGGATGAAGCCATCCCGGTCCTGGAAGCGGCGCTCAAGGCCGACCCGGGCCGCTCCGAAGTGCATTCGGAACTGGCCTACGCGCACCTGGAAAGCGAGCGCGCCGATACCGCGATCAATGTGCTTGCCCAGTGGCAGGCGCAGGAACCGGCGTGGCGCTGGGCCAAGGGTGCGCGCGCGCCCTATGCCAACTGGCCGCGTTATGAGGCCGATCTCAACCTGTCGATGATCCGCGCCTACAGCGGTGACCTGGCCACCGCCCAGCACGACCTGGAAAAAATGGTGGAACTGGCCCCGGCCAATGGCGGCACGCAGTCGTCGCTGGGCAACGTCTACATGATGCGCGGCTGGCCGCGGCGGGCGCTGGAGCGCTACAGCATGGCCAATACGCTGGACCCGCGCGACGTGTCGGCGCGCCTGGGCCAGTACGACGCGTACGTGCAGCTGCAGCGCGATGACCTGGCCCGGCCGATCCACGATTCCCTGCTGGAACGCTACCCGAACCAGTCCTCGGTGCAGCGCATGGACCGCAGCTGGAAGGCCCACCGCGGCTGGCAGCTGCATGCGTACGCCGAAGGCGGTCGCAGCGAAGGCGGCGGCGGTACCTCGCCGTTAGGCAACGACGATGGGCGTTACGGCGTGGAGCTGCAGTCGCCGGTGATCGACGACCGCTGGCGCGTGGTGACCTTCGCCGACCGCCGCAGCGTGGACTTCCAGGACCAGACCATCCGCCCGTTGTGGGTGGGGCTGGGCACGCGCTACCGGTTCGGCCAGGCCGATGCGGAGCTGTTCGTCAACCGCGCCAATGACCACATCGGCGATACCGGCCTGAGCGCCGGGTTCGGCTGGCAGTTCAGCGATACCTGGCACGCCGGCGTGACGGCGGCACGCAACGCGGCCGATGCCTCGCTGCAGGCGCGCATTTCCGGCATCACCGCCGACAGCGTGGCGCTGGCGGTGGATTACCGCCGCAACGAGCTCACTCACTGGAGCGCGGGCGCCAGCCAGTTCCGCTACGACGACGGCAACCGCCGCGACACGGTCAGCACCAGCATCGAACAGCGCCTGCTGACCCGCCCCACCCTGCTGCTGGATGGGCTGGGCAGCCTGTACGCCAGCCGCGGCAGCCGCGACGACGTGCCCTACTTCAACCCGTCCGAAGACCGGTCGGTGGAAATCGGGCTGCGCGTGGACCAGCAGCTGTGGCGCCACTACGAGCGGCACTTCCGCCATCGCCTGACCGTGTCGCTGGGCAACTACTGGCAGCAGGGCTTCGGCAGCGCGCTGGTGCCGTCGGCCGAGTATCGCCACGAATGGCAGCTGGCCGACGGGCGGATCTTCGAATACGGAATCAGCTGGTCGCGGCCGGTCTACGACGGCAGCCGCGAACGGCATATCGGCCTTGATGCCGGCCTGCGCTGGGGACAATGAGATGCGACACATGGACTTGAAGCGCTTTACTTCCTGGCTCCTGCTGGCCCTGCTGGCCGTGTGCGGCAGCGTGCAGGCCGCCCCGCCGGTACTGGACGCAGCCGACAACGGGCTGCTGGTGCTCAGCTACCACGACATCCGCGATGACGTGGCGACCAAGGGCGACCCGGACGCGTATTCGGTGAGCACGCAGAACTTCGCCGCGCACCTGGACTGGCTGTCGGCGCACGGCTACCACCCGGTGTCGCTGTCGCAGCTGATCACCGCCTCGCAGGGCGGCGCGCCGCTGCCGCCCAAGCCGGTGCTGCTGACCTTCGATGACGGCCTGCGCAGCGTGTACAGCAAGGTGTTTCCGCTGCTGCGCGCGTACAACTACCCGGCGCTGGTGGCGGTGATCACCGATTACGTGGACATGCCGGCCGGCCGCCAGATCGATTACGGCTACCGCCCGTTCACCCGCGACGACTTCCTGACCTGGGAACAACTGCGCGAGATGCAGCGCAGTGGCCTGGTCGAGCTGGCCAGCCACACCGACAACCTGCACCACGGCGTGCAGTCCAACCCGCAGGGCAATTCGACGCCGGCGGTGATCACCCGCGCCTACGACCCGGCCACGCAGCAGTACGAAACCGCCGCGCAGTACGAAGCACGCCTGCGCGCCGATCTTGGCCTGAGCGTGAAGCGCATCCAGGACAACGTGGGTGTGAGTCCGAAGGCGATCGTGTGGCCGTATGCGGCCTACAACGCGATGAGCAACCGCATCGCCGAAGAGCTGGGCATGCCGGTGTCCTTCGACCTGGAAGGCCGCAGCACGCCGGTCACCCGCGACCTGCACGGCCTGGCCCGCCTGCTGGTGACCGGCAACCCGCCGGTGACCCAGCTGGCCTATGAGCTGCGCCGCGACGTCGAACGCGACGGCATGCGCGCCCTGCAGATCGACCTGGACGCGGTGTACGACACCAACCCGGCGCAGCAGGCGAAGAACCTGGACGCGCTGCTGGAACGGGTCAAGAAGATCGGCCCGACCCACGTGTTCCTGCAGGCCTTCGCCGACCCGGACGGCAATGGGTCGGCCGATGCGCTGTACTTCCCCAACCGGCACCTGCCGATGCGCGCGGACCTGTTCAACCGCGTGGCCTGGCAGCTCAAGACCCGCGCCGGGGTGAAGGTATACGCGTGGCTGCCGGTGCTGGGCTATGAACTCAAGGACCCGGCGATCCGCAAGGCGCTGGCGATCGAAAGCCCGGAAAGCGACGGCATCTTCCGCCTGGATTTCACCAACCCCCGCGTGCGTCACATCATCGACGACATCTACGAAGACCTGGCCATCAACTCGTACTTCGAGGGGCTGCTCTTCCACGATGATGCCTACCTGCGCGACACCGAGCTGGCCAACCTGCCGCAGGAAGGCGACGACGGCGCGCGCACCCAGGCGCTGATCGACTTCACCCTGGAACTGCGCAACGCCGCGCAGCGCTGGCGCCCGAAGCTGGCCACGGTACGCAACCTGTACGCGCAGCCGGTGCTGCAGCCACAGAGCGCCAGCTGGTTCGCGCAGCGCCTGGACCTGTTCAACAAGGCCTACGACCACACCGCGCTGATGGCAATGCCGTGGATGGAGGGCAGCCGCAACCCGGAGAAGTGGCTGGACCGGCTGGTGGTGGCCGTGCGCGAGCACGACCCCGGCCTGTCGCAGACGATGTTCGAACTGCAGACGGTGGACTGGCGCACGCAGACGCCGATTTCCGGCGAACGCCTGCGCGCGCAGATCCGACGCCTGCAGGCGCAGGGCGTGCGTCATTTCGCCTGGTACCCGGACGACTTCATCGCCGGGAAGCCGTCCACCTACGATGCGCGCGCGGCCATGTCGGCACGCACCTTCCCGTACGAGGAAAAGTGAGGCCGCCATGCATCCGCTCCTCTACCTGCTGTTCCAGTTCGCCTTCTTCTACCCGATGGTGATGGCGTTCTTCTGGATGTCCGGAGGGCTGTATTACTTCTTCCGCCGTGAGCGCAAGGCGCGGCTGCGCGACGACCCGCCGCCGATGGCCAGCTACCCGTTCGCCTCCATCCTGATCCCGTGCCACAACGAGGCCGACAACCTGGCCGACACGCTGGGCGCGGCGCTGGCGCAGAACTACCCGGACTTCGAGGTGATCGCGATCAACGATGGCAGCCGCGACGACACCGGTGCGCGCCTGGATGCCATGGCCGCCCAGCACCCGCGGCTGCGCGTGGTGCACCTGGACCGCAACCTGGGCAAGGCCAACGCGCTGCGCATGGGCGCGCTGGCGGCGCGCTCGGAGTACCTGGTGTGCATCGACGGCGATGCGATGCTGGAGGAGCATGCCACCCACTGGATGGTCTGGCACCTAACCTCCGGACCGCGCGTGGGCGCGGTGACCGGCAACCCCCGCATCCGCAACCGTTCGACCCTGCTGGGTCGCCTGCAGGTGGCCGAGTTTTCCTCGATCATCGGCATGATCAAGCGCGCGCAGCGTGTGTACGGGCGCATCTTCACCATTTCCGGGGTGATTGCCGGCTTCCGCCGCACCGCGCTGCACCGCATCGGCTATTGGGCCGATGACATGATCACCGAGGACATCGACATCAGCTGGCGGCTGCAGCTGGACCATTGGGACATCCGGTACGAACCCAATGCGCTGTGTTTCATCCTCATGCCGGAAACCCTGAAGGGGCTGTGGCGGCAGCGCCTGCGTTGGGCCCAGGGCGGCGTGGAAGTGCTGCTGCGGCATGGCCGGTCGTTGTTCGACTGGCGCAAGCGGCGGATGTGGGGGGTACTGCTGGAGTATGTGTTCAGCGTACTGTGGGCCTACACCATGCTGGCCATCATCGTCCTGTGGGCGCTGGGCAAGTTCATGCCGCTGCCGCAGGAGCTGTACATCGCCACCCTGCTGCCGCAGTGGCATGGGGTGATCCTGGCCCTGGTGTGCCTGTTGCAGTTCGCCAGCAGCCTGATCATCGACCGTCGTTATGAAACGCATATTGGACGCAACTACTTCTGGGTGATCTGGTACCCGATGGCGTACTGGCTCATCAGCCTGTTCACGACCCTGGTGGCGCTGCCCAAGACGCTGTTGAAGCGTCGCGGCAAGCGCGCGATCTGGGTCAGTCCTGACCGGGGTATCCGATGAACGCCGCCAAGCCGAACCGCCGCTACGACTCCCGCCTGATCCGCAAGACGCGCCAGCAGCCCCGGTTGCAGCGCACCGCGTGGGGGTTTGTCACCATCGCCTTCTGGGGCTTCTATTTCTACCTGTGGGCGCCGTTGATCACGGCCATTTCCTGGCTGCTGGGTGGGCAGCTGGCGTGGCTGCAGCTGTACGAGTACAAGCAGAGCGTGGACCCGTTCATCGTCATCGCGCTGCCGGTGATGCTGGTGTGCTGTTCGGTGCTGCTGATCGCCTGGGCCGAGTACAACCGCATGCGCTTTGCCGGCAAGGAACGGCGCACCCCGCGCGTGGACGTGTCGCTGGAAGAAATCGCGCACAACCTGGGGGCGACCCCGGCATTGGCGGCGCAGTTGTCGGCGGGCAAGGCGGTGACCCTGCACATGGACGATCTGGCGCGGCCGGTGGGATTGACGGAGCAGCGGTTGGGGTGATCGCTGCTGGATGGTTTTCGTGGGACACGCATGGCCCGCCACCGTGCAGCGTGAAGAACGCTTCACATCACTGACCCCGACCGGGCGTACGCTCCGCCACGGAGACATCCCGCACATCCAATGTGAGGGGATACATCATGTCGTCTATCGAAACTCTGGTCGATGAAGTCGCCCGTGCGACCGGCCTTGGCTCGAATTCACGCACGTTCATCGGGGTCGTCGCCAACTACATCTTCAAGCAGCCGGGCGGCATCTCCGGCATGGTCAACAAGTTCGAGCATGCCGGGCTGGGCGATATCGCCAAGAGCTGGTTGTCCGGCTCACCGAACATGCGCAGCATCGACCCCAACCAGATCCGCAGCGCGCTGGGCAACCAGGACCTGCAGGAGCTGGGGGAAAAATCCGGGGTCGGTTCGAAGATGATCGCGCCCCTGCTGGCCACCGTGCTACCGATGCTGTTCCGCACGATCACCTCCGGGGGCGCCATGCCCACCACCCTGCCGGCGGGACTGGCCGGCCTGATGAGCGGCGGCGCGCGTTCAAGGAAGAAGCCGTTCCGGGTCTGGCGCTGGCTGCTGCCGCTGCTGGCCCTGCTGGCCCTGGCGTACTGCGGCTGGCAATCGCGGCACCTGGCCAAAGCACCGCCGGTGGCCGCACCGACCGGCAATCTGGCGGCCACCGCCACGCGGCCCACGTTGTCGTTCAAGATCGCCGGCGGCAAGGTCGACCTCAAGGGCACGGTGGCAACGGTGGCCGAAAAGGCCAGCCTGCTAAGTGCGGCGGCGGGTGCCTTCGGGCAGAAGAACGTCACCGCCGACATCGGGGTGAACCCCGGTCTGCCCGCGACCGCGTGGCTGGATTCGCTCAAGGCGATGCTCGCGGCGCCGTCACTGAAGGCCGATGGGCTGAAGTTCGACTTCAACGGTGACGCCTTGACGCTGGATACCTCGGCTTTGCCCATGGACCAGCGTGCCGAGCTGAGCCAACTGTTCCAGTCGCGCTTGGGCAACGTGCAGATCGACGGCCTGTACGACAAGGGCATCGCGGCACTGGACAGCCTCAAACCCGGCTACGGCGCCACCGAACTGGCCAAGGCGTTGAATGACACCTCGCTCACCTTCGACAACAACTCGGCCCAGCTCACCGCCAGCAGCCTGTCGACCATCGACAAGGCGGCCACCGCGATCCTGGGTGCGCCGGCCAGCATGAAGGTGGAAATCACCGGCCACACCGACAACACCGGCAACGCCTCGCTCAACCAGACGCTCAGCGAGCAGCGCGCGCAGGCGGTGTCGGCCGCGCTGGTGAAGAAAGGCGTACCGGCCAGCCAACTGGTGGCGCGCGGCGTGGGCGCGGACCAGCCCATCGCCGACAACAGCACCGAGGCGGGACGCGCCCAGAACCGGCGGATTGCCTACACCGCGTATTGAGGGCGTGTGCGGTCATGCCAGGTGGGTGCGGCAGGTTACTGCCGCACCTGCCCGTCGCCCCGCACCACGAACCGCTCCACGGTCAGGGCCTCCAGCCCCATCGGGCCGTAGGCGTGCAGGCGGGTGGTGGAAATGCCGATCTCCGCGCCGAGCCCCAGTTCGCCACCGTCGGAGAAGCGCGACGAGGCATTGACCATCACCACCGCCGAGCGCAGCGCCTGCACGAAGCGTTCGGCGGCGGCCGGATCGTCGCTGACGATCACTTCGGTATGGTCCGAGCTGTAATGCTGGATGTGGGCCAGCGCCTGTTCCAGATCGTCGACCACGCGCACGGCCAGGATCAGGTCCAGGTACTCGGCGGCGTAGTCGTCGTCGCTGGCGGGCACCGCGTCGGCCAGCCACTGGCGCGCGCGGTCATCGGCACGCAGTTCGACGCCGCGTTCGCGCAGGGCGGCGGCGGCCATCGGCAGGAAGGTGGCGGCCATGTCGGCGTGGACCAGCAGCGTCTCCAGCGAATTGCAGGCCGACGGTCGGCTGCACTTGCCGTCCACCAGCAGCGCGGTGGCGGTGTCCAGGTTGGCGGCACGATCCACGTACAGGTGGCACACGCCCTTGTAGTGTTTGATCACCGGCACGCGGGCGTGTTCGGCAACGAAGCGGATCAGCCCTTCGCCGCCGCGCGGAATGGCCAGGTCGATGAGGTCGCTGAGCTGCAGCAGGGCCAGCATGGTGTCGCGGCGCAGGTCTTCGACCAGGGTGAGCGCGGCGTCGGGCACGCCGGCATCGCGCAGGGCGCGCTTGAGCGACGCGGCGATGGCGGTATTGGAATGGATGGCCTCGGAGCCGCCGCGCAGGATCACCCCGTTGCCGGCCTTGATGCACAGCGCGGCGGCATCGGCGGTCACGTTCGGACGCGCTTCGTAGATCATCGCGATCACGCCCAGCGGCACCCGCACCTTCTGCACCCGGATGCCATTGGGGCGCACGTCGTCGCGGGTGATGCTGCCGACCGGATCGGGCAACGCGGCCACCTCGCGCAGCGCCGCGCTGATGTTGGCCAGGCGCGCGGGATCCAGTGCCAGGCGGTCGAGCATCGCGCTGCCGATACCCTTGGCTTCGGCGGCGGCGAGGTCCCGCGCATTGGCAGCGAGGATGGTGGCCGCGTCGCTGTCCATCGCGTCTGCCATGGCATCCAGCAGCGCCGTCCTGGCCTCGGACGAAAGCTGCGCCAGTATCTGCGCGGCGTCGCGGCATTGGAGGGCTTGGTCACGGATGTCCATGGGATCTCTCATCTCGAAGGGTGTGTTGCGGCGCGTTTCAAGAATGCTTCGGGGCCGACGTGATATCTGGCGGGCGTACACCGCCCGACGCCCGTTCAGACCAGCACCAGATCGTCCCGATGGATCACATTGCCCCCGTAGTTGTAGCCCAACACGCTTTCGATGTCGCGCGAATGCCGCCCGGCCACGCGGCGGATGTCACTGGCCGAATACTGGCTCACGCCCCGCGCCAGGGTCACCTCGCCACTGGCAGTGCGCAGCCGCACCTGCACCATGTCGCCACGACGGAAATCACCCTCGGCCGCGGTCACCCCGCCCGGCAGCAGCGAAGCGCCCTTGTCGCGCAGCGCGGCGGCCGCACCTTCGTCGATCAGGATCGCGCCCGCTTCAAGCGGCGCGTGACGCAGCCAGTACTTGCGCGCGGCCTCGCGGCTCTGCCCGGCATGGATGCGGGTGCCGAACAGCCGGCCCTGCGCCAGCGCACGCACCACGTCGCCGTCGCGACCGTTGAACAGGCAGGTGTCGATCCCCACCCTTCCGGCCTTGGCGGCCGCTTCCAGCTTGGTGTGCATGCCGCCGGTGCCCGCACCGCTGCCGGCGCCACCGGCCATGGCCAGCACCTCCAGGCTCAGTTCCGGCACGTCATGGATCGGCTTCGCCTGCGGGTCGCGTCGTGGGTCGGCGCTGTACAGGCCGTCGATGTCGGTGGCGATGAACAGGATATCGGCGTCGATCAACGCGGCCACGGTGGCGGCCAGGTTGTCGTTGTCGCCGAGCTTGAGCTCGTCCACCGACACGGTGTCGTTCTCGTTCACCACCGGCAGCGCACCCAGCCGCAGCAGCTCGTTGAGCGTGGCGCGGGCATTGAGGTAGCGGCGGCGGTTACGCAGGTCATCATGGGTCAGCAGCACCTGCGCCACCGGGCGCTCGAAGAAGCGCTGCCACAGGCCGATCAGCTGTGCCTGGCCCAGCGCGGCCAGCGCCTGGCGCGCGGCCATGGCCGCACCGGCTTCAATCGCGCGCGGCACGATCGCCCGCCCCGCCGCCACCGCGCCGGAGGACACGATGACCACTTCACGCCCCGCCAGTACGTTGGCGGAAACGAACTGCGCCAGGCCCAGCGCATGCCGGGGCGACAGCCCACCGCCATCGGCCGCCAGCAGGCTGCTGCCGACCTTGAGCACGGCGCGCTTCCAGCCGGGCACCGGCTGTTCGGGGAACGGGGACTTCACGGGCATGGCGCTCATCGCAGGGGCTGCCTCAGCGGGTGGACCATTCGTGGACCGTGGCGGTGGCGCTACCGAGGGTGATCAGCGGATCGGCATCGACGATGGCCTGGGCGGCGGCGCGGTCGGCCACGTTGTGCAGCACGTAGGCGCCGCCGGTCCTGTCGGTGAAGCCGCCGGTGATGAGCAGCTGGTCGCGGACGCGCACCTCATCGAGAAAACGTGCGTGTTCGGCACCCGCTTCATCGCGGAACTCCGGCGTGCGGGTAACGAGTACTAGGTAGCAGATCTTCATGCGGAACTCCGTGGATTCATGCCAATACAGCAACGGCGGCCAGTGGCCGCCGTTCTGCGTTACGCCAGTGCCGCCCAGCGGGCGCGCAGTTCGTCGAGCCGCAGGTCCGCGGCCGCGCCGGGCGACACGCGCGCGGCCAGGCTGCCTTCGGGCGTACGCCCCTGCCCGGCAGTGTCGGATGCCGCCGCGGCCGCCTTGTAGGCCTCACGGAACGGGACGCCGGCCACGGCCGCTTCCACGGCTACGTCGGTGGCGTACATGCCCGAATCGATGGCAACGCGCAGCTTGTCTTCGCGCCACTCCAGGTTGGCCAGCAGCGCCGGGAGCAGTTCCAGCGCGGCCAGGCCACGGCCGAAGCCGTGGAAGATGGCGCCCTTGCTGCCCTGCAGATCGCGGTGGTAGCCCGACGGCAGCGACAGCAGCTGCTCGATCTCGGTACGCGCCGCAGCCACGCTGGCGTGGGTGGCGCGCATCAGTTCGATCACGTCCGGGTTGCGCTTGTTGGGCATGATCGAGCTGCCGGTGGTGTACTGCGCCGGCAGCGCGACGAAGCCGTACTCACCGCTGGTGAACAGCGACAGGTCCCACGCCAGGCGGCGCAGGTCCAGGGTGGCACCGCCGAGCGCTTCCAGTGCGGCCAGCTCGAACTTGCCACGCGAGAGCTGCGCGTAGATCGGCGAGATCTGCATGCGCGCAAAGCCCAGCGCCTGGGTGGTGTGGGCGCGGTCCAGCGGCAGGTTGACGCCGTAGCCAGCGGCCGTGCCCAGCGGATTTGCATCGACCAGCGCGAAGGTGTCGTGCGCGCGCACCGCATTGTCGATGAAGGCTTCGGCCCAGCCGGCCCACCACATGCCCGCCGAGGACACCACGGCGCGCTGGATATGGGTGTAGCCCGGTACCGGCAGGTCCTTCTCGGCTTCGGCGCGATCCAGGGCGACCTTGGCCACTTCGCGGCTCAGCGCGGACACCTGCAGCAGCTTGTCCTTCAGCCACAGCCGGGTGGCGACCAGGATCTGGTCGTTGCGGCTGCGGCCGGTGTGGATCTTGCGGCCGGCATCGCCCAGGTGTTCGGTCAGGCGCGCTTCGATCGCCGAATGGCAGTCCTCGAAGCGCTCATCGAGCACGAACGCGCCGCTGCGGAAATCGTCGGCCAGCACGTCCAACTCGCGCTGCAGATCGCTGCGCTCGGTGGCGGTGAGGATGCCGATGTTCTCCAGGCCCTGCGCGTGCGCCTTGCTGGCCTGCACGTCGTAGAGGAAGAACTCGCGATCCAGGATCACGTCATCGCCGGCAAGGAACGTCTGGATCTTCGCATCCACGGCCACGCCGGGTTTCTGCCAAAGAAGGTCTGCCATGTGGTGCTCCAATCAATGCGGAATCGAGGTCAGTTCGTCCAGGCCCAGGGCCAGGTTGAGGTTCTGCATGGCCTGGGTGGCCGCGCCCTTGAGCAGGTTGTCCAGGGTGGCCACGACCACCACGCGCTTGCCGCCCGGGGCGACGGTGAACCCGCCGATCTGCACGCCGTGGCGGCCGGCGATGCGGCTCACCCACGGCGCTTCGTCGAGGATCTCGATCAGCGGCTCGCCGGCATAGAAGCGGCGGTAGGTGTCCACGATCTGCTCGCGGGCCACCGGCTGCTGCAGCCACAGGTTCACGGTCATGGTGATGCCCCGGAAATGCGGCGCCACGTGCGGCATGAACTCCACCGGCACGCGCAGGTGCGCGGTCACTTCGCGCTCGTGCACGTGGTTGGTGAGCGAGTACGGCATCAGGTTGTCGCGCAGCAGCTCGGGGTTGTTCTTGTCCGAAGGCGTGGTGCCGGCACCGGAATAACCGGACACGCCGAAACACTGCGGCGGGCCGGCCAGCTGGTCCAGCAGCGGACTGATCGCCAGCTGCATGGCGGTGGCGTAGCAGCCCGGGTTGCTGATGTGCTTCTGGCCGGTGTAGTCGCCCCGGGTCAGTTCGGGCAGGCCGTAGTACCAGCTGCCTTCGAAGCGATGGTCGGCCGACAGGTCCACGATCACCGTGTCCGGGCGGGCCGCGTCCAGCGCGGCCACGAACGGGGCGGACAGGTCGTTGGGCAGCGCCAGGATCACCGCATCCACACCCTTGGCGGCCACGGCGTCGGCATCGAGGTTTTCAAACGCCAGCTCGCCGGCAACCTCGGGATAGGTATCGGCCACGCGCTGTCCGGCCAGCTCGCGCGAGGACACGAAGCCCAGCGCCAGCTGCGGGTGCGCGGCGATCAGCTGGATCAGCTCGGCGCCGGTATGGCCGCGGGCACCGACGATGCCAACGGTATAGGTCTTGGGAGTGCTCATGCGTGTGCGTCCAGGCGGTCCTGCAGGTGGCGCTTGACCTCAGGCCACTCCGCGTCGGTGATGGAAAAAATGACGGTGTCGCGCGCGCTGCCGTCCGGGTGCCGCTTGTGGTTGCGCAGCACGCCATCCTGGTGGGCGCCAAGTCGCGCGATCGCCGCGCGCGAGGCCGTGTTGAGGGTACTGGTTTCCAGCACCACGCTGATGCACTGCAACCGTTCGAAGGCGTGGCGCAGCAGCATCAGCTTGGTCTCGGTGTTGACCCCGGTGCGCTGCGCGCTGGGTGCATACCAGGTATGGCCGATGCTCAGCCGGGGAACGTCTTCTTCAAGATCGTAATAGCGAGTGGTGCCCACCACCTGGCCGTCGGCGTCCAGCACCGCGAACGGCAGCGCCCTGCCCTCGGCCTGTGCCTTCAGCGCCGCCTGCACGTAGGCGGTCATGCCCTTGGCGTCGGGCACGTAGGTATAGGTGAGCTGCGACAGCGAACCATCGCCCAGCGCGCCGCGCAGGCCGTCGATATGCCCCATCTGCAGCGGCTCGAGCCGGGCGTGCCGGCCGTCGAGGGTGGGGACGCGGGTCCAGTCGGCGTGGTTCACCGGGTCATCCCTCCAGGCTCGGGGTACGCGCGGCGCAGTGGTCGACGTAGGTGCGGATGCGCTCGAAGCCGTCGGCACCGAACCAGAACACCTTCCACTGGTCCTGCTTGTAGCAGCCATCGGATTCGGCATAGTAGAAGTGGTTGATCGGGTTGCCGTGGCGCGACCGCCAGAACAGCTGCGGGGTTTCATCCAGCATCACGTTCCAGACCGCGCGGCCCAGGCCTTCGCCCTGCGCATCGTCCAGCACCGCGAACTTGTCCAGGTACACGCCTTCGGCCTCGTCGGTGAGGATCACCGCGGCGCGGTAGTTCTCACTGACATAGGCGCGCAGCAGGCGGGTCTTGTCGAAGTAGTCCGGCACCAGGGTGCGGCCGAAACTGGATTCGATCAGCCCCTTCAGGCGCGGCAGGTCCAGTTCGCTCCAGGCCGTGGCGCGCAGCACCTTTTCGCCCTTGCGCACCAGCGTGCCCGAGCCCTTGTGGGTGAACAGTTCCTTGGCCAGGTCGGCGGGGCGGGTGATGGACACCGACGATTCCAGCGGCAGCCGGTCCAGCAGGTCCTTGATCTGTTCGATCTTGACCCGCATGCCGCCGTGGATCCACGGCTGCTGCATCAGCTGGTCGTACTCGGTGGACAGGTTGATCGAGTCGATCACCTTGCCCTCTTCGTCCAGCAGGCCGCCGGTACCGGTGAGGAAGATGATCTTGTACGGCTGCAGCTCCTGCACCAGTTCGTTGGCGGCGAAATCGGCGTTGACGTTGAGGATCTGCCCGCAGCGGGTTTCGCCCAGGCTGGTGATCACCGGAATGGAACCGGCACGCAGGCTGGCTTCGATCGGCGCCAGGTTGACCTTCTTCACCTCGCCGACCAGGCCATAAGTGGCCTGGTCCAGGTATTCGGCTTCGAACACGCCACCGGTGATCGAGGTGGCGCGCGCACCGTTCTGCTGCAGCGCTTCGACCAGCTGCAGGTTGGAGGCCTGGAATACCTGGCGCACGATCGCCAGGCCTTCCGGCGAGGTCACCCGCAGGCCGTTGACGGTCTGCTTGACGATGCCCGCCGCCGACAGTTCGGCATCCAGCTGCGGGCCCGCACCGTGCAGCACGATCGGGGTCAGCCCGACTTCCTGCAGGAACGACAGCGAGGAGGTCAGCGCGTCGAGGTCATCGCGCAGCACGGCGCCGCCGACCTTGACCACGGCGAAGCGCTTGGCATCCACCTGCGAGAAGCGCTTGAGGTACTGGCTGATCTCCTTCGCGCTGGCCATGCTGGAAAGCAGGCGCACGATGGTCTGGCGGGTCTGGCGGTGGGGCTGGAGGGCAGGAGACATTTCGGTTTCGTCACAGGCGGCGGTCGCCGCGTTGCAGGTCCGCCCGGCAGCACCGGACGGCATGTTCAAGGGTCAGGCGCCGGCGCTGATGATGCGGTGCACGGCGTCGGTGTAACGCTGCAGCTGCGCCAGCGTCACGAACTCGTCGGCGGTGTGGGCCTGGGCGATGTCGCCCGGGCCGTACACCAGGGTGGTGTAGCCGCCGGCCGAGAACAGCGAGGCTTCGGTCCAGAAGTCCACCGCGTTGCCGATCGGCAGGTCCAGCGCGTCGGCCACGTCACGCGCGGCCAGGCGGCGGTTCTCCGCTTCGGCGATGTCGCCGGCCGGCAGGCTGGGGCCGCGGAAGGTTTCGGTGAACACCGCCGCTTCCGGTTCGGCGAAGCCGGCGAAGGTGGCCAGCAGCGCGTCGATGTCCATCGACGGCAGCGGGCGGAAGCCAAAGCGCAGCTCCGCCGCCGGGGCGATCATGTTGGCCTTGATGCCGCCTTCGACCCGACCAATGTTGAAGCGCAGGCCGGTGAGGCCACCGAAGCGGGCATGCGCCAGCGATTCGACGTGGTCCAGCGCGCGATTGCCCCAGCGCATGGCCTGGTGCAATGCGCTGGCGGCCGCGTCCTGCCTGCCGGAGGCATGCCCGGCGCGGCCGGCGAAGTTCATCAGCACCGAGCTGATGCCACGGTGCGCGAGCACCGCTTCGCTCATGGTCGGTTCGGCCACCAGCACCGCGTCATAGGGAATGCCACGGGCCAGGAAGGCCGCGATGCAACGCGGATCGTTGGCTTCCTCGTCGCTGGAAAACAGGAACGCGGCGTCGCCGTCGCTGGCATTGGCCGCGGCCACCAGGGCAGCGGCCGCGCCCTTGATGTCGCACACGCCGAGCCCGATCACCCGGTCATCGGTCCGCCGCATGACGTGCGGGTCGGCGCTCCAGTGCGGCGAGTCGGGCACGGTGTCCAAGTGCACGTTGAACAGATAGCGCGGCGTACCGCGCACCGCATACAGGCTGACCGCGCCGTCGCCATGGTCGATCACCTCCACGTTGAACCCGGGCAGGTGCGCGCGCAGGTAATCGAAGATGCCACCAGTGGTGATCGCACGCGGCGGATTGCGGGTGTCGAATGACACCAGCGCCTGCAGGTGATGGAGCGTCTGTTCCAACATGCCCGGGCCTCAGCGGTTTACTTGCGCGTACAGGGTGCTGCTCATGCCGAACAGCTTGATGAAGCCTTCGGCCTCCTCCACGCCCCAGTCCGCCGACTGCGCGTAGGTGGCGCCCTTGGTGTTGAGCAGGTGCGGCGACTTCACCGCCACCGCGTCCACACGGCCGCCACGGGTTTCCAGCACCACTTCGCCATTGACCTTGGCCTGGGAGGACTTCAGGAACGCCTCGATGTCGGTCTTCAGCGGGTCGTGGTAGAAGCCTTCGTACACCAGCTCCACCCACTTGCGTGCCACGTCCGGCTTGAAGCGGTTCTGCTGCTTGGTCAGCACGGCATCTTCCAGCGCGCGGTGCGCGGTCAGCAGCGAAACCAGGCCCGGCGCTTCGAACACGATGCGGCCCTTCAGGCCGATCACGGTGTCGCCGGTGTACACGCCACGGCCCACGCCGTACGGTGCGAACAGCTTGTTGAGCTGGGCCAGGATCTGCTCGCCCGGCAGCGCCTTGCCGTTCAGTTCAACCGCTTCGCCTTCGACGAACTTGAGCGTGACGTTCAACGCCGCTTCCGGCCACTCGCTGCGCGGTGCGCACCAGCCGCGGGCGCCCTCGCCCGGGGCTTCCCAGCGGTCGATCTCGCCACCGGACATGGTCAGGCCCAGCAGGTTCTCGTTGATGGTGTAGGCCTGCTGCTTGGCGCGCACGCCGAAGCCGCGCTCTTCCAGGTACTTCTGCTCGTAGGCGCGGGTCTGGGTGTGTTCCTTCTGGATCTCGCGGATCGGCGCGACGATCTGGTAGTCGCCCAGCGCCTTTACGGCCAGGTCGAAGCGGACCTGGTCGTTGCCCATGCCGGTGCAGCCGTGGGCAATGATGTTGGTGCCCAGTTCGGCGGCGCGCTTGAGCGCGGCATCGACGATCAGGTAACGGTCGGACACCAGCAGCGGGTACTGGCCCTGGTAGCCTTCGCCGGCCCACACGAACGGCTTGACGAAACCGGCCCAGATGGCCGGGCCGCCGTTCACGGTGACGTGGCTGGTCACGCCCAGTTCGGCGGCGCGCTTTTCGATGAAATCGCGCTCTTCGTCATCCACGCCGCCGGTGTCGGCGAACACGGTGTGCACGTTGTAGCCGCGCTCCTGCAGGTAGGGCACGCAGAAGCTGGTGTCGAGTCCGCCGGAGAAAGCCAGGACGATGTCTTTGTTGGTCATGGGGTGTGGTCCGAATGTGGGGTCAATGGGAAATCAGGGGGTGCGTGGGCCGGCCAACGGCCGGCGCTACCGGGAGCGATGCGATGCAGGACGGCGACGGCGGGGTCAGCGGCCGGCGACGGCCGCCATGATGGCCTTCTGCACGTGCAGGCGGTTTTCCGCTTCGTTGATGGCGATGCACTGCGGCGAATCCATCACCGCGTCGGTGGCCTTGACGTTGCGGCGCAGCGGCAGGCAGTGGCTGAACACGCCGTTGTTGGTCATGGCCATCTTTTCTTCGTCGACGATGAAGTGCTTGTACTGGTCGCGGATCGGCTTTTCCGGCTCCCAGTTGCCGAAGAACGGCAGCGCGCCCCAGCTCTTGGCGTAGACCACGTCGGCGCCGCTGTAGGCGCTGGCGATGTCATGGCTGATCTTCAGCGAACCGCCGTTCTCGGCCACGTTCTGTTCGGCCCAGCCCATGTAGCGGTCGTCGAGGATGTAATCGGCGGTCGGGCACAGCAGGGTCACGTCCATGCCCATGCGGGTGGCGATGGTCAGCGCCGAGTTGGCCACGGCGGTATTCAGCGGCTTGGGGTGGTAGGTCCAGGTCAGCACGTACTTCTTGCCGCGCAGGTCCTGGGTGCCGAAGTGTTCCTGCAGCGCCATCACGTGGGCCAGTTCCTGGCACGGATGGGTGATGGTTTCCATGTTGATCACCGGCACCGGCGAATACTTCGCGAAGCTGTTGAGCACGATGTCCTGGCGGTCGTAGGCCCAGTCCACGAACTTGGGGAAGGCGCGCACGGCGATGATGTCGCAGTAGCGGCCCAGTACCTTGGCCACTTCGGCGATGTGCTCTTCGGTGTCGCCGTCCATCACCGTGCCCAGGTTGAACTCGATCGGCCACGCGTCCTTGCCGGGCTGCAGCACCACCGCATGCGCGCCCAGCTGGAACGCGCCCAGCTCGAAGCTGGTGCGGGTGCGCATGGACGGATTGAAGAACACCAGGGCAATCGACTTGCCCTTGAGCTGATCGCCCAGCTTGTTGCGCTTGAACAACGCCGCCTGGGTCAGCAGGGCGTCAAGTTCGGGGCGGCTCCAGTCCTGGGTGTTCAGGAAGTGCTTCACGGACATCGGGTGATCCTTCGAGGCGGGCGGTGAGAGGAAAGGGATACGGAAAAAACGTACAGATGAAACTTTTCAGAACGTAGAAACGAAAAAACCCAGCCGGGAGGCTGGGTTTTCCGAACAGACAGCACGAAGCTCCGGTTACCCAGCGAAAATGTGGGGTTCCGGTCGGCGGGCACGCGACGTCATGCCCGTAGCCATACGGGCGGCGCTGGTGTCGTGCTGGAAGTCGGTGAGTTTCATGGCCGCCCATCTTTACATGCGTAGGGGGGACGCGCAACCCTGGATCGCGATCCAGGGGGCAGGTATCGACCGTTGGTCGATACCCGCGTCACGGATTGGCGGCGCCACCCTGCTCCGGCCCGACCCACGGGGTGATCGACACCCGGATCTTGAGCCGGTTGCCGGGGTCTTCCGGCAGGCGGGAGCGGTACTTGGTGCCCTTGTAGACGTAATCGACGTCATAGGCGATCGGGCGGCGGAACTCGCGGCCGACCGGGATGATCCGGCAGTCGCGGGTCAGCAGCGGACCGTTGTTGCTGGCCGGGGCCTCGACCACCGGGGCCATCTCCTCGACGCTGCCGTCCTCGCGCTTGAAGATCGACCGTACCGAGTCCATGAAGCGGCCAAAGCGGCCCTTTTCTTCCTGGGGCTCTTCGCCGGTGACGTTGACCGGCGCCAGGGTCCGGGTCGACACCGGCTCGCAATGCTCCTCGGTGCGGGTCGCGCGCAGGGTCTGGAACACCGGTTCCACGTTGAGCACCTGCGCATAGTCGAACTTCACGTTCTCCACGATCACCACCCGGTTACGGACCTCGGCTTCCTGGGCGCACGCCATGAAGGCGGCGCTACCCAGCAGGCAGGTCAGCGTCAGCAACGAAGCGGATTTCATTGGCAACTGGTTCGAGGACAAGGGGGATAGTGTAGGCAGTGACAGGCACAAGGGGCTGAACATTACCCTTCCGCGACGCATCTGCCCATCCCGGACCGTGCCGTTTCCGACCCCCCCGGCCCACCCCGGACCGGCGCGGGCGGCCGATGTGATCTAAAATCGAAGGCTTGCCCCTACACCCCCGGCCCTACGCCCCCATGACCCTGCGCCTGCACAACACCCTGACACGCCAGCTCGAACCGTTCATCCCGCTCGATCCGACCTGTCCGACCCTGTATGTGTGCGGCCCCACGGTCTACAACTACGTGCATATCGGCAACGCGCGCGGCCCGGTGGTGTTCGGGGTGCTGGCCGACCTGCTGCGGCGCCGCTTCGGCGGCCTGCGCTACGCCCGCAACATCACCGACGTGGACGACAAGATCAACACGGCCGCGCGCGAACAGGACGTGCCGATTTCGGCCATCACCGACCGCTTCGCCGCCGCCTACCGTGAAGACATGGCCGCGCTGGGCGTGGTGCCGCCGGACATCGAGCCGGAAGCCACCGCGCACATCCCGCAGATCATCGCCATGATCGAACAGCTGATCGCCGCCGACCACGCCTATGCGGCCGAAGGCCACGTGCTGTTCGCGGTGGCCTCGTTCGCTGCTTACGGCAAGCTGTCCAACCGCGACCCGGAAGAGATGCTGGCCGGGGCCCGCGTGGACGTGGCCCCGTACAAGCGCGATCCGGGCGATTTCGTGCTGTGGAAGCCGTCCAGCGACGACCTGCCGGGCTGGGACTCGCCCTGGGGCCGTGGCCGGCCGGGCTGGCATATCGAATGCTCGGCGATGGCCGCCGCGCACCTGGGCCCGACCATCGACATCCATGCCGGCGGCGTGGACCTGCAGTTCCCGCACCATGAGAACGAGATCGCGCAGAGCGAATGCGCGCACGGCGGGCAGACCTTCGCCCGGTTCTGGCTGCACAACGGCATGCTGAACTTCGGCGGCGCCAAGATGAGCAAGTCGATCGGCAACATCGAGCGGGTCCACGACCTGGTGCGCCGGCACGCGCCCGAAGCGCTGCGCTACGCGCTGCTGTCGGCCCACTACCGGCAGCCGCTGGACTGGTCCGACGCGCTGATCGAACAGTCGGTACGGACCCTGGACCGCCTGTACGGCACGCTGCGCGACCTGGCCGACGTGACCGCGACCCCGGCCATCCCGGCCGAGATCGAGGCCGCGCTGGACGACGACCTGAACACCCCGCAGGCGCTGGCCGAGCTGGCCCGCCTGGGCGCGGAAGCACGCCGTGCCGAGGCCGCCGACAAGGCGCATTGGAAGGCCGCCCTGCTCGGCGCCGGGCAGGCGCTGGGCCTGCTGCAGCAGGACCCGGCCGCGTGGTTCGGCACCGACGGCGGCGACGCCGGCGACGATGCGCGCATCCAGGCGCTGATCGACGAGCGCAGCGCGGCCAAGGCCGCACGCGACTTCGCCCGGGCCGATGCGCTGCGCCGGCAGCTGGACGAGGAAGGCATCGTGCTGGAAGACACCGCGCAGGGCGTGCGCTGGTCGCGCAAGCGTTGAAAGGCCGCCCGGCCCCGGTCGGGCGCAACCGTCGGGGTGGCCCGGCGTTCCGTGACAACCGTAGAGAGTGACGTGATCGATTCCCCGTTCCCGATTGAACCCACGGCTGCCGACGCGCAGGCCGCCATTGCCGACGAATTCGCGTTCTTCGGCGACTGGTCCGAGCGTTACCAGTACCTGATCGACCTTGGCCGCAAGCTGCCCGCCTTCCCGGACGCATGGAAGACCGAGGAGCATCGCCTGCTCGGCTGCCAGTCGATGGTGTGGATCGTGCCGGAAGGCAATGCCGATACCCTGCGCTTCCATGCGATCAGCGATTCGGCGATTGTCTCGGGCCTGATCTACCTGGCACTGCGGGTGTACTCGGGGCGCTCGGCGGCCGAAATCCTGGCCACCGAGCCGACCTACATCCAGGACATCGGGCTGTCGCGGCACCTGTCGCCGACCCGCAGCAACGGCGTGGCGGCGATGTTGGCCTTCATCCGCGAGACCGCGCAGGCGCAGTCGGCGTCGTGAGTGCCCCTGCCCCGTCCGAGCCCGGCGACAGCGCGCTGGGCCTGCTGGCCCGGCCGGGCTTCGCGCTGCTGTTGGCCTACCGGATCCTGGCGATGCTGTCCTACCAGATCGTCGCGGTGACGGTCGGCTGGCACATCTACGAAGTCACCCGCAATCCGTTTTCGCTGGGGCTGGTCGGGCTGGCCGAGGTGCTGCCGTTCTTCTGCGTGGCGCCGTTCGCCGGCTACCTGGTGGACCACCTGCCGCGCCGCCGGCTGGGCATGGTGGCCTGCAGCGGGCTGGTGCTGACCGCGGTGGTGCTGACCGCCGTGGCCGAAGGCTGGCTGCCCTTCCACGGGGTGTGGCCGATCTACGCGGCGGTGGCGATGACCGGCATGGTGCGCGCCTTCCTGTCGCCGATCTACAACGCGCTGTTCGCGCGGGTGCTGGAACGGCACCAGTTCGCGCGCGGCGCGGGGTTGGGGTCGGTGGTGTTCCAGGCCGGCATGGTGGTGGGCCCGGCCCTGGGCGGGCTGCTGGTGGCCTGGGGCGGCAAGAGCCTGTCCTACGGCGTCGCGGTAGTGGCGGCGCTGGCCGCGCTGGGCTGCCTGGCCACGCTGCGGGTGTCCGAACCGGTGCACAGCGGCCCGGCCGCGCCGATCTTCAAGAGCATCGCCGAAGGCGGCCGCTTCGTGCTGGGCAACCGGATCATGGTCGGGGCGATGGCGCTGGACATGTTTTCGGTGCTGCTGGGCGGCGTGGTGGCGATGCTGCCGGCCTTCCTGCACGAGATCCTGCACCACGGGCCCGAGGGCCTGGGCATCCTGCGCGCGGCGCCGGCGCTGGGGTCGGTGTGCGTGGGCCTGTGGCTGGCACGGCACCCGCTGCAGCAGCACGCCGGCCGGGTCCTGCTGTTCGCGGTGGCCGGGTTCGGGCTGTGCGTGATCGGCTTCGGTCTGTCGCACAGCTTCTGGCTGTCGGCGGTGATCCTGCTGTTCTATGGCGCCTTCGACGGGGTGTCGGTGGTGATCCGTTCGACCATCCTGCAGCTGGCCACGCCGGAGGAAATGCGCGGGCGGGTATCGTCGATCAACGGCATTTTCATCAGTTCCTCCAACGAACTGGGCGCGTTCTATGCCGGCACCATGGCCAAGCTGCTCGGCCTGGTCCCGGCCGTCGTCCTGGGCGGATTCGCCGTACTCAGCGTCGCCGGCATCACCGCCTGGAAGAACCCTACCCTGCGCCGCCTCAACCTGCGCGACCTCCAGTAGAGCGACGCCCTGCGTGGCTGCTTCAAGCATCGTGGCGAACAGCCCTCAACTGATCGATCTCGAGCTGCGGGCCGGCTGCTTTTTGCAACCGCACACGACCGTGTATGGGGGCGGCCGCCGGGTAGCCCCCGTAGGGACTGTCAAAAACATGGATGTTTTTGACAAGCCCCCAGGGATGGGTTCACGGCGTGTCCCGGAGGGGGCTGCCCGGCGGACGCCCCTGCACGTAGCAGCAAAGACGCCGGCTTTGCCTTTGCCTCTGCGTAAACAAAAAACCCGGCAGAAGCCGGGTTTCTCGCATCAATCAGCAACCAGCGATCAGTCGCCCTGCTGCTTCTGCAGGTGCTCCCAACGCTCCTGGGCGTCGATGGTGCGTTCGGCGGTCAGGCGCGCTTCGAGGCGGTCCAGGCCGATTTCTTCACCTGTGTCCACGCAGAAACCGTAGTCGCCGTCTTCCAGCCGCTTGAGCGTGCTGTTGATCTTGCCGATCAGCTTGCGGTAACGGTCGCGGGTGCGCAGTTCCAGCGAGTTCTCGGTCTCGCGGGTAGCGCGCTCGGCTTCGTCGCCGATGTCACGCACTTCTTCCTGCAGGTTGGCGATGGTCTGCTTGGATTCCTCGACCAGTTCGTTGCGCCAGCTCTGCAGGCGCTGGCGGAAATACTCCAGCTGCAGCGGGCTCATGTACTCCTCGTCCGCGCTCGGCTTGTAACCGTCGGGCAGGATGGGACGGCCGGTGGCTTCGTCGGTCTTGTACTCGACCACCTTGAACTTGGTGCGCGGGGCCGGGGCGGACGAACGCGCTGCCACGGCAACGGCGACCTTGCCAACTGGACGCGACACAGGCTTGGGGGCGGATTCGGATTTCACGGGAGTTTTTGCAGGCGATTTCGAAACGGGCACGGGATTCTTGTTTTGCGGGGCTTTCGGCGCGGGGGCTGCCGCTACCGGCTTCGGCGCGGGGGCCGGAGCGGGAGCAGGCTTGGCCGCGGCCTTGGCCGGGACAGACTTGGCCGGTGCCGGCGGTGCCGGCTTCGGTGCGGACTTCACTTTGGGTGCTGCAACCGGCTTGGCGGCCGGCTTGGTTGCCGGCTTGGCGGCCTTTACCGGCTTGGCCGGCGCAGGCTTGGCAGCCGACTTCTTCACCGGCGCGGACTTGGCCGCCGGCGTAACGGATTTCTTCGCGACCGGCGTGCGGGTCGGCGCGGCCTTCTTCACCGGCGCCTTTGCGACCGGCTTCTTTGCCGCCGACGGCTTGGCGGGCGCGGCTTTCTTCACCGGCGCCTTGCTGACCACCGGCTTTTTCGCGGGCGCCTTCTTGACCGCCTTGGCCGGCGCCTTGGCGACCGACTTCTTCACGGGTGCCGTCCTGGCCGCCGGTTGTTTGGATGCAGGCTTGCCCGCCGGCTTGGCGGCCGGTTTTTTGGCAACGGACTTGGCCGCCAACTTCTTAGCAACAGGCTTGGCGGTTTTCTTGGCGGCCTTGACGGCCTTCTTTGCAGTTTTTTTAGCAGCCACGAAACGCTCTTCCTTGGTTTCCCCGGGGCCCGGGAAAGCGGGCCTTTATAGCCTACCCGACCAGCAGCAGCAACCACTCCGCCCACTCCGTTCAGCCGGAGAACACAGCGGTGTGTGGCCGTCGCCCCGCCTGGGCGGAGCGAGCTGCGCAGTTCGGAACCTGACCCGGCGCGGGCGCCGGGAGCGGCCCGCCGCGCCTGCGCGCGGACGGGTCCAACACCCCATCCTGCGACAAATGCGGCCTTCATGCCAACTGCTCTAAGATTGGGGGGTGATCTCCCACCTGCTCATCGCCCTGCTGCGCTTCTACAAGCGCTTCATCAGCCCCCTGCTCGGGCCGCGCTGCCGGTTCGTTCCCAGTTGTTCTGAATACGCCATGCAGGCCATCGCCACGCACGGCCCCGCGCGTGGCAGCTGGCTGGCCGTGCGCCGGCTGGGGCGCTGCCATCCCTTCCATCCCGGTGGCGTGGACGAGGTGCCGCCGCGCACCGCGCACGCCGACTGCCGCTGCACAGGAAAACACTGAAATGTCCTCCACGCTCATCGTCAACGCCCGCATGGTCAACGAAGGTCGCGTCTTCACCGGCGACCTGCGCATCGACAACGGCCGCATCGCCCAGATCGGCACCGGCCTGCAGCCGCAGGACGGCGACATCGTGGTCGAGGCGGGCGGGCGCTGGCTGCTGCCCGGGATGATCGACGACCAGGTGCACTTCCGCGAACCCGGCCTGACCCACAAGGGCGACATCGCCACCGAATCGGCCGCGGCCGTGGCCGGTGGCCTGACCAGCTTCATGGACATGCCCAATACCAACCCGCCCACGCTCAACGCGGCAGCCCTGCAGGCCAAGTACGACGCTGCTGCCGGTCGCGCGCGCGCCAACTATGGCTTCTACATGGGCGCCAGCAATGACAACCTGGCCGACGTCAAGGTGATCGACCCGCTGACCACGCCCGGCGTCAAGGTATTCATGGGCGCCTCCACCGGCAACATGCTGGTGGACAACCCCGAGATCCTGGACGCGATCTTCAAGTACGCCCCCACGCCGATCATCACCCACTGCGAAGACACGCCGATGATCGACGCCAAGGCGAAGGAATACGCGGAAAAGTACGGCGATGCATTGAGCGCCGAGCAGCACCCGGACATCCGCTCGCGCGAGGCCTGCCTGAAATCGTCCGAGCTGGCCGTGGCCCTGGCGAAGAAGCACGGCACCCGCCTGCATGTGCTGCACATTTCCACCGCCGATGAGCTGAAGCTGTTCGAGCAGGGCCCGCTGATCCGCGCCGACGGCAGCCGCAAGCAGATCACCGCCGAAACCTGCATCCACTTCCTGCGCTTCGACCGCACCGATTACGCGCGACTGGGCAACCTGATCAAGTGCAACCCGGCGATCAAGGAAGTGAGCGACCGCGAAGCGTTGACCCAGGCCGTGGCCGACAACGTGATCGACGTGCTGGCCACCGACCACGCCCCGCACACCTGGGAAGAAAAGCAGAAGCCGTATGCGCAGGCGCCGTCGGGCCTGCCCCTGGTGCAGTACGCGCTGGTGGCGGCACTGGAGCTGGTGCACGAAGGCAAGCTGGAGATCACCCAGGTCGTGCAGAAATTCGCGCACGCGCCGGCGCAGCTGTTCGATGTGAGCCAGCGCGGCTACCTGCGCGAAGGCTACTGGGCCGACCTGGTGCTGGTGGAAGACGTACCGTTCACGGTCAAGCGCGAAGACGTGCTGTCCAAGTGCGGCTGGTCGCCGTTCGAGGGCATGACCTTCCGTTCGCGCATCGCCTCGACCTGGGTCAACGGCCAGCTGGCCTGGGACGGCACCCAGCTGGTGGGCGCGCCGAACGGCCAGCGCATGAGCTACGACCGCTGATGCGGGCAACGGTAGTGCGCCTGGGCCTGCTGGCCCTCGCTCCGGTGGCCGTGATCGGCCTGCTGCCCTCGCCCGCCGTGGCCCAGGCCGACGCCCGCGTGGTGTTTCCGGCCAGTGCTTCGCAGGGTGCGATGGTGATCGGCAAGGTGCCCCCCGGCAGCGTGGTGCAGTACGCCGGGCGCACGCTGCGGGTGAGCGGGTATGGCAGCGTGGTGTTCGGGATCGGCCGCGACGAGAAAGGCCCGTTGCAGGTGCAGGTGCAGCCGCCCGATGGCGGCAGTGACACGGTGCGCATCGCGGTGACCCCGCGCGACTGGCCGGTGGAACGCGTCAACGGCGTGCCGCCCAAGACCGTGAACCCGCCGCCGGCGATTGCCGAGCGGATCAAGCGGGAACAGGCGCAGGTGACTGCGGCGCGGGCGCGCGATGACAATCGCGCCGATTTTGCCCAGGCCTTCATCTGGCCGGTGCAGGGGCGGATCAGCGGGCGCTTCGGCAATGCGCGGGTGTACAACGGGCAGCCGGGGTCGGGGCATTCGGGGATGGATATCGCGGTGCCGACCGGCACGCCGGTCAAGGCGCCGGCGGCCGGGATCGTGACCTTCGCTGGACCCGACCTGTACCTGACCGGCGGCACGCTGCTGCTGGACCATGGGTTCGGGATCAGTTCGAATTTCCTGCACCTGTCGCGCATCGACGTGAAGGTGGGCGACCGGGTTGAGCAGGGTCAGGTGATTGCGGCGGTGGGTGCCACCGGCCGTGCCACCGGGCCGCACCTGCATTGGGGCATGAACTGGTTCGATACGCGCATCGACCCGCTGCTGGTGCTCGAACGCGGACGGTGAAGGCGTACCGACCAACGGTCGGTACCTACCGGGCGTTCGGCCGGCGTACCGACCAACGGTCGGTACCTACCGGGCGTTCGGGCGCGTACCGACCCACGGTCGGTACCTGCCGGGGCGGTCGGGCGTGTACCGAACGACGGTCGGGATCTGTCCGGACGGTAGTGCCGACCGTTGGTCGGCACGTGGTTCGGTCACCCGCGGGCGGCCCACCAGGTGCGCAGCAGCGTGCGCACCGGGGTGGCCTTGAGCTCGCGGCCGTGCGCCCAGGCCTGCTGGCGCGCGCGCGCGAGTGAGGCATACAGGCGACGCGGGCGCGGGCCCGCTACGCGCGCCGGCCAGTCGCGCAGGAGCTGCTGCCCCCAGCGCTGCGCGGCATCGCCCTCGCCCTGCCCCAGCAGCGAACGCGGTACCGCCGCCACGCCGGCTTCGTGCAGGCGCTGCGCCAGGGTCTGCAGCACCACCGGCGTGGCCACGTCGCCACGCGCCGGGGTCTCGAACATCACCGCTTCGACCGCCGCTACTGCCGCGCCGTAGGCCTGCAGCGCGCGCTGCGCCTGCGCCGGGTCGACCGCTGCCGCGCGCGCTTCGATCAGGTCCGGCAGGGCCTGGGCGAGCTCCGCCCACGGCGCGCGCACCGGCTCGAGCATGCGCCCCAGCGGGTGACGCGAGCGCTGCGCCGACCAGCTGCGCAGCTCTTCGCCCCACCACGCCAGCTTGGCATCGGCCGGCATCGGGTCGCCGCTGGTGTTGAGGATGTCATCGAATTCCTGCAGCAGCGCGAACCATGCCACCACCAGGGTGCGCTGGGATTCGGCGATGAACGGTTCGGCGACCTGCCATTCCGGCCAGCGGGTCCGCCATTTGTCCAGGAAGCTGTCGAGGGCGGTGGAGGTGGTCATTTGGATGTCCTGAGGAAGAGCGTACCGACCAACGGTCGGTACCTACCGGGTCTGTTCGACCAACGGTCGGTACCTACCGGGTCTGTTCGACCAACGGTCGGTACCTACCGGGTCTGTTCGACCAACGGTGGGTACCTGCCGGGTCTGTTCGACCAACGGTCGGTACCTGCCGGGTCTATTCGACCGACGGTCGGTACCTGCCGGGTCTGTCAGTGGCCGGCGTTGATTCGGGCGGCCGGCCAGGCGGCCGCTTTCTGGAGTTCAGCCGGTTGTTCGATCATGGCCTCGGCGCCCCACGACAACGGGTTGTCGTCGTCCAGGCGGTAGCCCCACAGCGCGGCCACCGAGGCCATGCCGGCGGCGTTGGCGGCGACGATGTCGCGCTCGTCGTCGCCGACATAGATGCAGGTGGCCGGATCGATGCCCATGCGTTCGGCCGCGGCCAGCAGCGGCAGCGGGTGCGGCTTGCGCTGGGCCAGGGTGTCGCCGCCGATCAGCACCGCGCAGCGCGTTTCCCAGCCCAGCTGCGGCAGGACCAGGCGCGCCAGGTACTCCGGCTTGTTGGTGACGATGCCCCAGGCACACGCCGCCCCTTCGAGGGCCTCGAGCATGCCGGCCACGCCGTCGAACAGCACCGCATGCTGACCGATCAGCGCTTCATAGCGCGCCAGGAATTCGGGCACGAGCGCATCGCGCGCGTCCTGCCCAAGCTCCGGGAAGGCCACCGACACCATCGCGCGCGAGCCTTTCGACACCACCGGGCGCAGTGCCTCCAGCGTTATCGCCGGGCGCCCGCGTGCGTCCAGCATCGCATTGGCAGTGGCCAGCATGTCCGGCGCACTGTCCAGCAAGGTGCCGTCCAGGTCGAACAGCACCGCCTTGGGGAAACCGGCCTCAGCCACGGCCGTCGGCGTCGGGCTTGACCGCATGGGCCAGGTAGTTGATGTCGGTGCGCGAGCTCAACCGCGCGCGGTTGCGCCACGGCTCGTAGGCCATGCCGCTGACATCGCGCAGGTTGAAGTCGGATGCACGCAGCCACTTGCCCAGCTCGGCCGGCTTGATGAATTCCTGGTAGTGGTGCGTACCCTTCGGCAGCAATCGGGCGATGTACTCGGCGCCGACGATGGCCACCGCGAACGCAGCCGGGGTGCGGTTGATGGTGGACAGGAACAGCTGGCCGCCCGGCTTGAGCAGCCGGTGGCAGGCGGCGATGATCGCGCCCGGGTCCGGGACGTGCTCGAGCATTTCCATGCAGGTGACCACATCGAAGCTGCCCGGCTGCTCGGCGGCCAGGTCTTCGGCGGCCTGCACGCGGTAATCCACGCTCACGCCCGACTCCAGCCCATGCAGGCGGGCCACCTTGACCAGCTCCGGGGCCAGGTCGATGGCGGTCACGTCCGCGCCGGCCTGGGCCAGCGCTTCGCTGAGCAGGCCGCCGCCGCAGCCGATGTCGAGCACGCGCGTACCGCGCAGGGTGACCCGGTCCGCAACGTACTTCAGGCGCACCGGGTTCAGCGCATGCAGCGGCTTCTGCGGGCCGTCGGCGTCCCACCAGCGGTTGGCGAGCGCGGCGAACTTGTCCAGTTCGGCCTGATCGAAATTGGTGGAAGCGTGGGGGGCGTTCATGGGAAGTCCTTGGTTAGCGGACGTGGCGGATACGCTCGCGCCACTGGCGGGCGTTGGCCACGATGGCGGCAGTGTCCATGCCGACCAGCTCGCGCTGGACCAGCTTGGGCTGCCCGGCAATCCAGACATCGCTGACCTGGTGACGGCCGGCGGCATACACCAGCTGCGAAAGCACGTGGTGCAGCGGCTGGGTTTCCAGCGCCGACAGGTCCACGCAGACCAGGTCGGCCTGCTTGCCCACTTCGATCGAGCCGATGCGGTCGCCGAAGCCCAGCGCGCGTGCGCCGCCCAGGGTGGCCGCACGCAGGGTGGTGGCCGCGTCCAGCGCGGTGGCATCATTGGCCACGGCCTTGGCCAGGATGGCCGCGGTGCGGTTCTCGCTGAACATGTCCAGGTCGTTGTTGCTGGCGCAGCCGTCGGTGCCGATCGCCAGGTTGACCCCGGCACGCTGCAGCGCGCACGCCGGGCAGAACCCGGAGGCCAGCTTGAGGTTGGATTCGGGGCAATGCACCACGCTGACGCCACGTTCGGCGCACAGGTGGATCTCCGCGTCGGTCAGCTGGGTCATGTGCACCGCGATCAGGCGGTCGTTGACCAGCCCGAGTCGGTCCAGCCGCGCCAGCGGGCGCTGGCCGTGCAGCTTGATCGAATCGCTGATTTCCTGCGCGGTTTCATGCGTATGCAGGTGGACCTGCATGTCCAGCTGGTCGGACAGCATGCGCACGCGTTCGAAGTTGGCGTCGCTGACGGTGTACGGCGCGTGCGGCGCGAAGGAGGTGCCGATCAGCGGGTCGTTGCGCCACTGGTCGTGCAGCTCGCCGGCCTTGGCGAAGTACTCGTCGTCGCTCCTGGCCCAGGCCGTGGGGAAATCGATGACCACCGCGCCCACCAGCGCGCGGAACCCGTGCTGCTTGTATACGGCGGCCTGGACGTCGGCGAAGAAGTAGTTTTCGTTGGCGCAGGTGGTCCCCCCGCGCAGCATTTCGGCGATGGCCAGGGTGGTGCCGTCAGCCACGAACTCCGGCCCGATCACCGCCGCTTCCACCGGCCAGATGTGCTGCTGCAGCCACACCATCAGCGGCAGGTCGTCGGCGACGCCGCGCAGCAGGGTCATCGGATTGTGGGTATGCGCGTTGACCAGGCCCGGCATCAGCGCCGCGTCCGGGCGCGATACGGTCTGTTTCGGCGCGAACCGCGTACGCGCCTCGGCACGCGGCAGGATCGCGACGATCTCGCTGCCGCGCACGGCCACGGCATGGTCTTCCAGCACCACCGCATGCGGTTCGATCGGGACCACGTAGCCGGCTTCGATCAGCAGGTCACAGGGTTCGGGAATGCGTGCGGTGTCGGTCATGCGGTCTCGCTTTGGGGGGCGGCGATCCGACGCTGCGGGATCACCGCGATGTGCGGGTAAGGTAGAGCCGACTGTCAGTCGGCTGCCGTTCGCGACGCGCGTTCAGACCCCGGTTGAAGCAGCCGACTAACAGTCGGCTCTACGTCGGCTCTACGTCGGCTCTACCGTCATTCGACGTCGTCGAATTACTTGCCGGCGCGGGCCGAGTATTCGCCCGAGCGGGTGTCGACCTTGATGATTTCATCCTGGTTGACGAACAACGGCACGCGGACCACGGCGCCGGTTTCCAGGGTGGCCGGCTTGCCGCCGCCGCCCGAGGTGTCGCCACGGACGCCCGGGTCGGTTTCGACGATCTTCAGTTCAACGAAGTTCGGCGGCTGCACGAAGATGGGCGAGCCATTGAACAGGGTCACGATGCAGGACTCTTCACCCTTCAGCCAGTTCTTCGCATCGCCGATGCCGGCCTTGTCGGCCTGGACCTGTTCGAAGGTTTCCGGGTCCATGAAGTGCCAGTACTCGCCGTCGCTGTACATGTAGTCCATGTTGGTGTCGACAACGTCGGCCTTTTCCACGTCATCGGTGGCCTTCATGGTCATTTCGACCACGCGACCGGTACGGATGAAGCGGTACTTGATGCGGGTGAAGGCCTGGCCCTTGCCCGGCTTGACGTACTCGGTCTCGGTGATGACCGCCGGTTCATTGTTGACCAGGATCTTCATCCCGTTCTTGACGTCGTTCATGCCAACAGTGGCCATGCTGAAACTCCTGAATGGGCAAACGCCGCGCAGGCGCGGCGAGCCGGATAGAATGGGAAACCCACCGGCGACGGCGGGGAGACACGTTTTTCTGACCCATATGATAACCGCAGGCCCCCATTCCATGCAGCTTTCCGCCACGCCACTGCCCACCCCCGTCCGCTGGCAGCAGCTGTGGCGCGAGGCGGTCCGCGACCCGCGGACGCTGTTGGACCAGCTGGGCCTGGACCCCGATGCCCTGCCGCTGTCGGGTGAGGCCGCCGCCCAGTTCGCGCTGCGGGTGCCGCAGGGCTTCATCGCCCGCATGCGCCGCGGCGACCGCGACGACCCGCTGCTGCGCCAGGTGCTGCCGGTCACCGATGAACTGCAGCATGTGCCGGGCTTCAGCCTGGATGCGGTCGGCGACGGCCTGGCGCGCAAGGCCACCGGGGTGATCCAGAAGTACCACGGCCGTGCCCTGCTGGTGACCACCGGCAGCTGCGCGATCAACTGCCGCTACTGCTTCCGCCGGCATTTCGACTACGGCACCGAGAACGCGGCCCGCGAAGGCTGGCGCGAGGCGGTGGACGCGATCGCCCAGGACCCGGGCATCGACGAAGTCATCCTGTCGGGCGGCGACCCGCTGTCGCTGGCGACCCACAAGCTGGTGGAGCTGACCCAGGCGCTGAAGCAGATTCCGCACCTGCGCCGTCTGCGCATCCACAGCCGGCTGCCGGTGGTGCTGCCGGAGCGTGTGGATGAGGAACTGGTGCAGTGGATCGCCACCCTGCCCTGGCCGGTGGCGTTCGTGATCCACGCCAACCACGCCAACGAATTCGACGCGACCGTGGACGCGGCCATGGCCCGCCTGCGCGGCGCCGGCGCCACCCTGCTCAACCAGGCGGTGCTGCTGCGCGGGGTGAACGACTCGCTGCAGGCGCTGCAGGACCTGAGCGAACGCAGCTTCGCTGCCGGGGTACTGCCGTATTACCTGTACCAGGTCGACCGGGTCCAGGGCGTGGCGCATTTCGAGGTGGACGATGCCACCGCCAAATCGCTGCACGCGCAGCTTACCGCGCGGTTGTCGGGGTACCTGGTCCCGAAGCTGGTGCGGGAGATTTCCGGGGATTCCAGCAAGCGTCCGGTGTAGGGCGCAAGCGCCCTACACCGCGCCGTGTTCTCACCGCCCGGATTCGATCATCTCCACGACCTCGGTCGCGCTGATCGGCACGCTCAGCCAATACCCCTGCGCCAGGTCGCAGCCGCGCTGGCTGAGCAGGTCGAACTGCACTTCCTGCTCGATACCCTCGGCCACCACGGTGATGCCCAGCGCATGCGCCATGGCGATGATCGCCGTGGTCAGGGCCAGGTCGTCCGGGTCGCGCTGCATGTCGGCGACGAAACTCTTGTCGATCTTGACCCCGTCCACCGGCACCTGGCGCAGGTGGCTCAGGCCGGAGAAACCGGTGCCGAAGTCGTCCAGCCACACCTTCACGCCGGTGCGGTGCAGCTTGTCCAGCAGTGCGGCGGCCAGCATTTCATCGCCGATCACCGCGGTCTCGGTCAGTTCCAGATGCAGGCGCGAAGCCGGCAACCCGGTGTCGCGCAGGCAGTCGGCCACCAGGCTCGGCAGTTCGCCGCCGCGCAGCTGGCGCGGGGACACGTTGACCGACACGAACATGCCTTCGCCATCGACCGAATGCGGCCACTGCACCGCTTCCATGCACGCTGCGCGCAGCACCTTGGGTCCGATCACTTCGATCAGGCCACTCTGCTCGGCCACTTCGATGAACACCGATGGCGGAATCGTGCCCAGGGTCGGGTGCTGCCAGCGCAGCAGCACCTCCACCCCGACCATGCGCCGGTCGCGGGTGCGGAAGATCGGCTGGTAGACCAGGCGCAGCTCGCCCCGTTCCCAGGCGCCACGCAGTTCCTGTTCCATGTGCACGCGCCGCTCCACCGCATGGTCCATGGCGCGGCTGTAGTAGCGGTAACAGTTCTTGCCGGCGACCTTGGCCTGGTACATGGCGATGTCGCCATTCTTCAGCAGCGTGGTCGCGTCGGCGGCATCGTCGGGGAACAGGGTGACGCCGATGGAGGTGCCCAGGAACAGCTCCCTGCCCTGCACCACGAGCGGTCTCCCCAGTTCGCGCACCAGCAGCTCGGCCAGCTGGCGGGCAGCGGCGGCGACGTCGCCGTCGCCGATCAGGATCACGAACTCGTCGCCGCCAAAGCGCGCCAGCAGCGCTTCGTCGCCACCGGCCTGGGCCACGGCGGCACGGATGCGCTGGGCGAACTGCAGCAAGGCTTCGTCGCCGGCTTCATGGCCAAGGGTGTCATTGACGCGCTTGAAGTCGTCCATGTCGGCAAACAGCAGGCCCAGCCGGTGCCCGGACGCGCGCGCGGCCATCAGCCGGTGGTCCAGCGCCTCGCGGAACGCCAGGCGGTTGGTCAGGCCGGTCAAGGCGTCGGTGTACGCCATGTGCCGCACTTCGCGGTCGTGGCGGGCAATGGCTTCGCTCATCCGGCCGAAGGCGCGGACCAGTTCACCCACTTCGTCCTGGCGGCTGTTGTGGCTGAGCTGCGGGCGGTAATCGCCGGCTTCGATCTGGCGTGCGGCCGCGGCCAGGCCGCGGATCGGGGCGACCAGGGTGCGCTGCACGTAGATGATGACCACCACGCCGATCGCCAGCAGCAGGCCCAGCATCAGCAGCAGCCAGCCCAGGTGGCGCTTGCCGACCTGCTGCAGGCGCTCCCCCAGGGTGGTGTTGGCCCGCTGCTCCATGGCCTGCACATCGTCCAGGGCCATGCCGACGCGAACACCGCCGATGCGCTGGTTGCCGACCATGATCGGCATGGCGTTGTCGAGCACCTTGGGCGATTGCTGCACCACCAGCTTGCGCGCGGCCACCGCGCCGGCCGCGAGCGGGTCCTGCATGGGCTTGCCGAAGTCGATCACCTCGGAACTGCCGTCGTGGATCAGCTTGCCGTCTTCGTCGAACACCAGCACGTAGCGCACCACCTGCTGCCGCGAGGTGTTGCGCACCAGCGCTCCGACCTGGGCCAGGTCGTTGTAATACAACGGGTTGGCCAGCGCGTCGGACAGCTCACGCGCCAAGGCCTCGCCGCGGCTGCGCACGCTGCGGTCGAACAGTTCATGGATGACGCTGCCGCTGAGGTTCTTGACCTCATCCTGCATCGCCGCCTGGCGCCCCAGCACCACGGCCACGATCGCCACCACCACCACCATCGCCCCGCCCATCGCCAACACGAAACGGGACTGCATTCCGGAACCCAACGGCCTCATTCCACTTCCATCCGCACGCGTGTAAGACCCTGTTTCAATTCATCCAAACGGTGCTGCATCTGCGCATCGACCCGATGGAACCCGGACGTACCAAAAAATGTTTCCAGCGCGTCCTGCGCCTGCGGATCCGAGGCGGCATCCAGCAACACCTGCTGCAAGCGGTCGCGCACCCGCGGATCCAGCCCGGACCGCACCATTTCCACCGCACGCGGGTACGGCTCGGTGCGGAAGATCGGGCGGAAGTCCCGCCGGAACGTGGCCGGGATGCGGTGCTCGTCGACCCAGTCGACGCTGCTCACCGCGCCGGCATCGACCACGCCCTTGTGCACGAAGGTGGCGATATTCGCCTCCGACCGCGCGAACACGTAGCCCACGGTGTCCGGCGCGGCCGCGTCGCGCGCCGACAACAGGATCTCCGGGGTCAGCCCGTTCTGCAACAGGGTCATCACCGGCACCAGGTAGGCGCTGGTGGACGCCACGTTCTGCAGGGCCAGGGTGTGGCCCTTGAGATCGGCCAGCGAGGTGATCGGGCTGTCGCGGCGGACGAAGAACACGGTGTGGTACTCGCGCACGCCGCTGCGCTCGGTCAGCAGCAGGGGCTGGGCGCCGCTGCGCAGGCCCAGCGCCACGGCGGTGCCGGCGGTTTCGGTGACCCAGTCGACCCGGCCACGGCGCAGGTAACTGGCCATCTGCTGCGCGTCGGGGGCCATCAGGATGCGCCCTTCGGTGATGCCGACGTCGCGCATGCGCGGGACGACGTAGTCGAGCAGGGGCTGCAGTTGCGCATAGTGTGACTTGGGGTTGTCGCTGATCCGGCCCAGCACGAGGACGTGACCCTGGCCGCTGGTGTCAGGGCCGGCAACCGCGGTGCCAGCCATCGCCATGATGCCCAGACACAGCAGCCCTCCCTGCAACAGCCATCGCAGTCGCGGCAATCCCATTCGCTCCCCCCAAGGAATGGCAACAGCCTACCCGAAAAAGTGAGACGTGCGTCAGCTCATTCGGGCTGGGCGTTGGCCAATCGCGCCATCCGCTGGGCGTCGGCGAGGATGCCGCGCAGCAGGCGCACTTCCTGTTCGCTCAGCTCGGTGCGCAGGAACAGGCGGCGCAGCTTGCGCATGGCCGAGTCGGGCGCGCGGCCCTTGTGGAAGTCGATATCGTCCAGGGTCTGGCCAAGCTGGCCGAACAGGCCTTCGACCTGGGCATGGCTGGCAGGCTGTTCGCGGTGTTCAGGGTCGGCCGGCGCAGCAGCGTCGACCCCGCCCAGCACGGCCATGCGCAGTTCGTAGGCAAGCACCTGGACGGCAGCCGCCAGGTTCAGCGAGCTGAACTCGGGGTTGGACGGAATGTGCACGGCGAGGTGGCACAGCTGCAGCTCCTCGTTGGTCAGGCCGGTGCGCTCGCGGCCGAACACGAAGGCGACTTCGCCCTCGGGCTCGGCGGCCTTGGCCAGGCCACGCTGGGCGGCCACGGCGGGAAGGAGCTCTTCGAGCTGGACGCGGCGGGCCCGGGCGGTGCAGCCGAGCACGAGCCGGCAGTCGGCGACGGCGTCGGCCAGGGTGGCCACCACGGGGGCGTCGCCGAGTACGTCTTCGGCACCGGCGGAGCGGCGGAAGGCCTCTTCATCCAGCGGTTTTTCCGGCGCCACCAGGACCAGCCGGCCCAGGCCCATGGTCTTCATGGCACGGGCGGCGGCGCCCATGTTGCCGGGGTGCTGGGTGCCCACCAGGACGAAACGGATGCGGGACGGAGCGGAATGTGCGGACATGAACAGGCCAAACGCGAGCAGGACAGTCACAAATGGTAAACTGTGCGGCCGGCCTTTGCGCCGGGACCGCTCTTTTCCCCCGCCAGTACCCCATCTCTGCCTTTACGGGAGCTTTTCGCCATGCAGAAACCCGCCGTCACCGTCATGGTCAAGGCCGCCCGCCTCGCCGGCAACGTCCTGTTGCGCAACATCAACAAGCTGGAGGCGCTGAACGTGGTGCAGAAGGGGCGCATGGACTACGCCAGTGAAGTCGATGCGGACGCGGAAAAGGTGATCATCAAGGAGCTCAAGCGCGCCTACCCGGACTACGGGATCATGGCCGAGGAAGGCGGCGTGCAGGCCGTCAACCGGTACATGTGGGTGATCGACCCGCTGGACGGCACCAGCAACTACCTGCGCGGCTTCCCGCACTACTGTGTGTCGGTCGCGCTGGTGGAAAACGGCGAGCCGATCGATGCGGTGATCTTCGACCCGCTGCGCAACGAGCTGTTCACCGCCAGCCGGGGCGCCGGGGCGGTACTGAATGACCGCCGCATCCGCGTGACCGACCGCAAGGACCTGTCCGGGGCGATGATCCACACTGGTTTCGCGCCGCGCGAGCGCAGCCGCACCAGTGCGCAGCTGAAGGCGGTGGACGCGTTGCTGGTGCAGGCCGAAGACGTGCGCCGCACCGGTTCGGCGGCACTGGACCTGGCGTACGTGGCCTGCGGCCGCGCCGACGCCTATTTCGAGGCCGGGGTGAAGGCATGGGACATCGCGGCCGGCGTGCTGCTGGTCCGCGAAGCCGGCGGCCGGGTCTGCGACTTCAAGGGCGCGACCCCGGCCCGCATGGACAGCCGCGGCCCGGAAACCCAGCAGATCGTGGCGGGCAACGTGAAGAACAGCGACGTGCTGCAGAAGGTCCTGGTCAACACCGGCTACGCCGCCGAGTTCGACGCAAAGTTCTGATCGACCTGATGTGGGATTCAAGCAACGGCGCCTTCGGGCGCCGTTGTTGTTTGGGGATCCGCGCGTAGAGCGCTGGCTGCCTTGGTCCTGCGTGTGGGGGCGAGGGAGGGGTAGGCCCTGGCCGGACACACGTGCCCCGCTCCCCCCCCCCCCCCCCCGCGCCCCCGCGCGCAGACAATGAAAACGCTAGTGCTTCCCAGCGCGGGAAGCCCAGCAGGCGAAGGCTTTTTGCATTGGGCACCGACCAACGGTCGGTACCTACCAATGCCGCAAAAGAAAACGCCCGACCAAAAGCCGGGCGTTCGCAGCAAACTTCAAGGACCGCATCACGCCACGGTGTTGCTCGCGGCCTTCAGCGCGGCAATGCGCTCTTCCAGCGGCGGGTGGCTCAGGAACAGCTTCTTTGCCGTGGCGCCGGCGATGCCGAACGCGGCGATCTGGGTCGGCAGGGTGCTCTGGCCGTGGTTGAGCTTCAGGCGCTCCAGCGCGGCGATCATCTTCTGGCGGCCGGCCAGGTGGGCGCCGCCGGCGTCGGCGCGGAACTCGCGGTGGCGCGAGAACCACATGGCGATCATGGTGGCGAACAGGCCGAACACCATTTCCAGCACGAACACGATGATGAAGTAGGCAAAGCCACGGCCGCCGCCTTCGCGGTTGCCCGACAGCGCGCTGTCGATGATGCCGCCGACCACGCGCGCCAGCACGATGACGAACGTGTTGAGCACGCCCTGCAGCAGTGCCATGGTGATCATGTCACCGTTGGCGACGTGCGCGATTTCGTGGCCCAGTACGGCTTCGGCCTCGTCTTCGCTCATGTTGTGCAGCAGGCCGGTGGACACCGCCACCAACGCATTGTTGCGGTTGGCACCGGTGGCGAAGGCGTTGATTTCCGGGCCGTCATAGACCGCGACTTCGGGCATGCCGATGCCGGCTTCGCGCGCCTGGCGTTCGACCGTGGCCAGCAGCCAGCGCTCGGTGGGATTGCGCGGCTCGGTGATCACCACCGCGCCCGTGGAGCGCTTGGCCATCCACTTGGACAGCAGCAACGAGATCAGCGACCCGCCGAAGCCGAAGATGGCCGCAACCACCAGCAGGCCGCTCATGCTTGCCGGATCGATCCCGGCCAGGCGCATTACGAAGCCCGCCAGGATCAACACGGCGAAGTTGGTCGCGAGGAACAGGGCAATACGACTGAACATGGGAAAAGGACGCTTTTCAGGTGGTGTTGGTGCAAATCTGCGGGGACTTCAGGTTGAATTCAAGTCGCAACCTGACCGACGATTCATAGTTCATGTCCATGACTGCCTACCGCGGGCGCTTCGCCCCCTCGCCCACCGGCCCGCTCCACGCCGGCTCCCTGCTCGCCGCCTTCGGCAGCTGGCTGCTGGCCCGACACGCCAGCGGGAGTTGGCTCGTGCGGGTTGAAGACGTCGACCCGCCACGCACCGTGCCCGGCGCCATCGACCAGCAACTGGGCGCGCTGGCCGCGTTCGGCCTGTCCAGCGACGCGGCCATCGTCCACCAGAGCCAGCGCGACGCCCTCTACCAGGCCGCGCTGGACCGCCTGCTGGCCGAGGACAAGGCCTTCGCCTGCCAGTGCAGCCGCGCCGAGCTGGCCGCCCGGGGCGGTATTCATCATTACTGCGTGGCACGTACCGAGCGCGCACAAGCGGCCATCCGCCTGCGCGTGCCGCCGGGCAGCGTGGTGGGGTTCCAGGACGGCCTGCGCGGTGCGATCCGCCAGGACGTGCATGCGGAGGTCGGCGACTTCGTGCTGCGCCGCGCCGACGGGTACTGGGCCTACCAGCTGGCGGTGGTGGTCGACGACGCCGACCAGGCCATCACCGACGTGGTGCGCGGCGCCGACCTGCTCGATTCCACCGCGCGCCAGATCCTGCTGCAGCAGGCCCTCGGCCTGCCCACCCCGCGCTACCTGCACCTGCCGCTGCTGCTGGAACCGGACGGGGTCAAGCTGTCCAAATCGGCCGCGGCACGGCCGGTCGATGCCGATCAACCGGTGCCCGCCCTGAAGCAGGCCTGGGCGCAGCTTGGCCAGGATCCGGCGTGGCTGGTGACGTGCGGCAGCGTCGCGGACCTGCTGGAACGGGCCGTCGCCGGCTTCGACCCGGCGCGATTGCCACCGGGTGACATCCGGCTGGCCGCCGACGCCCGGTGAGCCCCCATTTACCGCCGCGATGTTGCAGAATCGCGTTCCCCCTGCTGGCTCCGGAGTAGCTGCTCATGACATCTCGCGTCGCACTGGTCACCGGCGGTACCGGCGGTATCGGTTCCGCCATCTGCCAACGTCTGGCCGACCAGGGCCATCGGGTTGCCACCAACTACCGGGACGAGGCCAAGGCCTTGGCCTGGCGCGAGAAGATGCTGGCGCGCGGCTGCGACGTGGCGATCTTCCCCGGCGATGTCGCCGACCCGGCCACCGCCGAACAGATGGTGCATGCCGTGGAGGCCGCGCTCGGCCCGATCGAGATCCTGGTCAACAATGCCGGCATCACCCGCGACACCACCTTCCACCGCATGCGCGCCGACCAGTGGCACGACGTGATCAACACCAATCTCAACTCGGTGTTCAACGTCACCCGCCCGGTCATCGAAGGCATGCGCCGCCGTGGCTGGGGCCGGGTGATCCAGATCAGCTCCATCAACGGCCTGAAGGGCCAGTACGGCCAGGCCAACTACGCTGCGGCCAAGGCCGGCATGCACGGCTTCACCATCTCGCTGGCGCGCGAGAATGCCGGTTTCGGCATCACCGTCAATACCATTTCGCCCGGCTATGTCGCCACCGACATGGTGATGGCCGTGCCCGACGAAGTACGCGCCAAGATCATTGCGGATATCCCCACCGGCCGCCTCGGCAAGCCCGAGGAAATCGCCTACGCCGTCGCCTTCCTGGTGGCCGAGGAAGCCGCCTGGATCACCGGCTCCAACCTCGACATCAACGGCGGCCACCACATGGGCTGGTGACGGTTACATCCCGCTCCACCACGGGTTCCCACGGCCGACCAACGGTCGGCGCTACCGGTACACCGCGAAGTAATGCTGCACCTCACCCGCCCGCCCACCGCAGGAGGAGCCCCCTTTTGTTAAAGGGGGCGCGCCGAAGGCGCGGGGAATAGGAAGCATGCCCCGGGGGCCCACGTTTTGCGCAGCAAAACGTGGGCGGCGAATGATTGCGCAGCGCAGCCCCGGTTGCGGAACCTCATTTTGCTGCACAAATTGCTGCGCAGCATGAAGATGTGCCATGAATGACCAAAGGAGGTTGCAACCGGTGCTGCGCTGCGCAATCATTCGCCCTTACGCTGACGAGTGACTGCTTCATGGCTGCGAACCGCATCATCAAGAAGTACCCGAACCGCCGTCTCTACGACACCGAAATTTCCAGCTACATCACCATCGAGGATGTGCGCCAGCTGATCCTGGACGGTGAAGACTTCGAAGTCCGTGACGCCAAGAGCGGCGACGACCTGACCCGTTCAGTGTTGCTGCAGATCATCGCCGACCAGGAACAGGACGGCGAGCCGATGCTTTCCACCCAGCTGCTCAGCCAGCTGATCCGTTTCTATGGCGATTCGCTGCAGGGCTTCATGGGCAATTACCTGGAGCGCAGCATGCAGGTCTTCCTGGACCAGCAGCAGCAGTTCCGCCAGCAGATGGGCAACCTGCTTGGCCAGACCCCGTGGGCGATGATGAACCAGCTCACCGAACGCAACCTGGAACTGTGGCAGGACTTCCAGCGCAACATGGGCGGCGGCTTCGGCCCGCGCCCGCCGGGCACCTCGACCGGCACCGGCACGGGAACCGGCAGCGGCAAGCCCGAGGCCCCTGCGACCGGCAAGACCCGCCGCTGATCCAACGTCCCGGTACCGCCGGGACGCACGAAAAAAGGCGCAGCCTCACGGCCGCGCCTTTTTCGTTTCAGCCGCCTGGCACTCAGCGCTTGGGCTTGGCGCACCCGGTGCAGACCCGTTCCACCTGGTATCCCTTCGCGCGCAGCTTCTCGACCACGCCGTCGTCGCCCAACAGGTGCAGCGAGCCCACCACCACCAGCGTGCCGCCCTGCCCGGCCTTGAGCTGCTGCTCCAGCTTGGGCACCCAGGCGTCGTTGCGGTCGGTATTGATGCGCTTGTACAGCTGTGGATATTCGCCCCGCATGTCCGCGGCCATCGAGGTCCACAGCAGCTTGTCGTCGCCACGGCGCCAGGCGTCGTGCAGCTTGCGGCCCATGGCATCGGCCTGGTCGGCCTGTTCCAGCGCCTCGGCCACCATCTGCTGCTGCTCCTGGGCCGACATCCCCGACAGCACCGCCACCTGCGTGTCGATATCTTCCAGGCCACTGGTCGGCTTGCCCGCGTCGGCGGCACGCGACATGAAATGCCGGTCCAACCCAAGCGCCGGATCCAACCCCATCTTGGCGAACTGCGACAGCGTGATGGTCAGGCCGACGAACCACGGCTTCATGCCCTGCAGCTGGGTCAGCGGCAGGTTGTTGGCGCTGGCGTAGGCCTGCAGCCTGGTCCAGGTGGCCGCATCCAGGTCACGCTTGAGTTCGCTGCCATCGCTGCGCATCGCCGCCTGCAGCATTTTGCGGGTCAGGTCCGGCGACTGCATGTCCTGCGGCGAGAGTTCGAACACCACCCGCCGCGAGGCCGCGAACGCCTGGTCCACGTCGGCCGCCAACGGGTAATCGTCGGCGCGCAGCAGGTGGAACGAACCGAGCAGGTACACGCGGCTGTCCCCCGGGCCGGTCACCTTCCACAGCAGCGGCACCGGCGCGCCGGTCCTGGCCGCCGCCGCCGGCGCGGCCAGCGCCGTGGCACCGCCCAGCAGCAGCCCGGTGGCCAGCAGCAGCGGTGCGGCCAGTCGCGTCAACATCGTCATCATCAAACCCCTCCCTGGGGTGCGTGGTAGGCCTGCTCGCCGGCATCCACCTTCAGATCCAGGCGGTTTTCCGGCGGAGTCAGCGGGCACGTGGCGAACGGAGTGAACGCGCACGGCGGGTTGTAGGCGTGGTTGAAATCGACCACCACGGTGCCGCTGGCATCGGGTGCGGGCAGGTCCAGGTAGCGCCCGGCCGGGTAGCTGCCATGGCCGCTGGTGCGGTCACCGAAGATCACGAACAGCTCGCGGCCCGGTTCCCCCAGTGCTTCCAGGCGCCACGTCCTGCCGTCACGCTCGAATTCCAGCGCACCGGCATTGGGCATCTCGGTGGTGAGCCCGGTGATGTCCACGATCGGCAGGGTCTTGCCGGCCGGGTGCGGCACGAACCGTGCCGTGATGCGCCAGTCCGGACCGCCCGGCCAATAGGTCAGGCCGGTGAAGCCGGACCGCGAATAGGCGTCGGCGTGCTTGACCCGCAGCGCATAGCGCTCGCCACGGTGGATCAGGCTCAACTGGCCCTTGCCGTCATCGAACGCAATCCGGGTCGGCTCCGGATCGCGGTCGCTCTGGAAGCGGATCGGCCCGGTGACTGGCTTGCCGTCCACGCTCACCGCTGCGCCGCGCTCGGGCGTGAAGGTCAGCCGGTCGCCATTACGCGCCACCATGCCCAGCTTTGCCGGACCCACGGCCAGGCGGATGCCGCTGCCCGGACCGCTGCCGATGTAGTGGGCCTTGTATTCCAGCCAGTGCAGGCCGACCAGGCTGGTCCAGCCGTCGGGCGCCTGCAGCTCGGTATACCGCTGCTGCCGCCACTGCTGCTGTTCGGCGGCGAACGCCGGATCCACCGGCGCCGGTACCGGCGCGGTTTCAGTGTCGCCGCAGCCTGCCAGGCCCAGCGCCAGCAGCGCCGCGCCCAGTCCCCATCCCCAGATACGCATCGTGCTCCCCTTCAACGTCCGCGCAGGAACCAGCGGTCGATCTCCGCCAGTGAAAAACGGGCCCAGGTGGGCCGGCCGTGATTGCACTGGCCGGACCGTTCGGTGATTTCCATGTCGCGCAGCAGCGCGTTCATTTCCGGCAGGGTCAGTCGCCGGTTGGCGCGCACGGCGCCGTGGCAGGCCATGGTCGACAGCAGTTCGTCGCGTGCGCTGGCGATGCGCCGGCTCTGGCCGTGCTCGCGCAGGTCGGTCAGCACGTCGCGCAGCAGCCCTTCGGGTTCGGCGTTGGCCAGCAGCGCGGGAATGCTGCGCACATGCAGCGAGCCGGGACCGGAACGGGTGATCTCGAAGCCCAGCGCGATCAAGGTGTCGGCTTCACGCTCGGCGGTGTCGGCATCGCGCTCGCCCACGGCCAGCGTGATCGGCACCAGCAGCGGCTGCGCATGCAGGCCGCTGGCGTCATGCGCGTTCTTGAGCCGCTCGTAGCCGATCCGCTCGTGCGCGGCATGCATGTCTACCACGATCAGGCCTTCGGCGTTCTCGGCCAGGATGTAGATGCCGTGCAGCTGCGCCACCGCATACCCCAGCGGCGGCACGCCGCTGTCGGCTGCGGTGACGGGAAGGCCCTGTTCGCTGGGCATGGCCGGCAGCGCCGCATCGCCCGCCGGGCGCGCATACAGCGCGGCGTACGCCGACGGCGCATCGGCCACGCGCAGCCCCAGCGGCGACTGCTGCGGGCGCCAGGCCGACTGGCCCATGCCACCGCCACCGCCACCGCCGGCCAGCGCGTAGCCGGCACCCGCTGCGGCGCCGGCATGGGCCGGTGCAGCGGTCTCGGCCACGCCCTCGCTGCCCGCACCGACGGCGGTCATGCCGGCGCGCGTTTCGGCCAGCGCTTCCTTCAGCGTGCGATAGACGAAATCATGGATCAGGCGGGAATCGCGGAAACGCACCTCGTGCTTGGCCGGGTGCACGTTGACATCCACGCGGGTCGGGTCCAGTTCCAGGAACAGCACGTACGCCGGCTGGCGGCCGTGGAACAGCACGTCGCCGTACGCCATCTTCACCGCATGGGCCACGCTGCGATCGCGCACCGAGCGGCCATTGACATACAGGTACTGCTGGTCGGTGCTGGCGCGCGAGTAATGCGGCTGCGCGATCCAGCCATGCAGGCGCAGGCCGGCACCGCTGTGGTCCACGCGCATGGCCTGGTGGGCGAAGTCCTCGCCCAGCGTCTCGCCCAGCCGCGCATCGGAGTACAGGTCGCCCGGCTTGTAGCGCCGCGACGGCTTGCCGTTGTGCGACACGCGCAGCTCCACGTCCGGGCGCGCCAAGGCAAGCGAGCGCAGCCATTCTTCGATATGGCCCAGCTCGGTGCGCTCGGCGCGCAGGAACTTGCGCCGCGCCGGCACGTTGTAGAACAGCTCGCGCACCTCCACGGTGGTGCCCGGCGCATGCGCGCGCGGCGTCACTTCACCCAGCTTGCCGCCTTCGATCTGCAGGGCCGAGCCGTGCTCGTCGCTGCGTCGGCGCGAAGCCAGGGTAAAGCGGCTCACCGAGGCGATCGACGGCAGCGCTTCGCCACGGAAGCCCAGGGTGGCGACTGCCTCGAGGTCATCCAGGCTGGCGATCTTGCTGGTCGCATGGCGTGACACCGCCAACGGCAGTTCTTCGGGGGCGATGCCACCGCCGTCATCGCGGATCCGGATCAGGCGTACGCCGCCCTCTTCCAGGTCGATATCCACGCGGGTAGCACCGGCATCCAGCGCGTTTTCCACCAGTTCCTTGACCACCGATGCCGGGCGTTCCACGACTTCGCCCGCGGCGATCTGGTTGATGAGGATGTCGGGAAGTTGGCGGATGGTCATGCGGGAATGATATCCGGATCGTGGGGATGGATTCCGATATCAATGGGCCCCCAGTGGGCACGTTGGGTCCGGGCAGACGCCACGAACATGAAACCCGCCGAAGCGGGTTTTTATTTGCTGCCCCCGGCGACCGTGCTGGCGGCATCTATTTCCGCCTGTGCTTTGGCCGCGTAGAGCGTGCCGGGCGGAGGTTGGCGGCTGAAGAAGGTATGCACGCCGTCAAGTACCGCACCGGCGATCTGGCGCTGGTAGGCCGGGTCCATCAGGCGGCGCTCTTCGTCCGGGTTGGAGATGAAGGCGGTTTCCACCAGCATCGCCGGCATGTCCGAGGTGCGCAGCACCGCGAAGTTCGCGCGCTCGATGTTCGGCTTGTGATTCTTGCCGATGCGCTTCAGGCCGCCCAGCACGTGCCCGGCCGCATCTTCAGAGGCCTTCATGTACCCGCTCTGGGCCAGGTCCAGCAGCACGTTGGCCAGCGTGCCCTCGGTCTGCTGCAGGCGCACGCCGCCGACCAGGTCGGCCGCGTTTTCCTTGTCGGCCAGCCAACGCGCCCGCTGCGACGAGGCGCCCTTGGTCGACAGCACGTAGACCGACGAGCCCTTGGCCGCGCGGTTCTCCGCCGCGTCCGCGTGGATCGAAATGAAGATGTCGGCCTTGGCCGACCGCGCTTTCTGCGCGCGCATCGGCAGCGGGATGAACACGTCGGTGTCGCGGGTCAGGTAAGCCTTCAGGCCCGGCGTCGCATTGACCTGGCGGGCGAGCTCGCGTGCCACCGCCAGGGTGATGTCCTTCTCGCGCTTGCCGCTTGGCCCCACTGCACCCGGATCCTGGCCGCCATGGCCCGGATCGATCGCCACCACCAGCGGGCGCATGCCCGACTGCATCTTGACCCGCGACGCATCGCTGGGCATGACCGGGCGCGGCGGCACCACCGTGGCCTGCACCGGCGCAGGAACGACCGCCGCCGTGGGCTGGCCCGCAAGGATGGCCGCCGGCGAGGCTGCGTTGCTGGCCGCATTGGCGGTTCCGGCTGCCGCGACGTTGGCGGTGGTTGCCGCGGACGGGGCACTCGGCGTCGGCGCTGCCGCCGCCGCACTGGCACTCGCCTGCTGGCGGACCGTGGCGGTCAACAGCGCCGCAGCGCGCGCCGCGTCATTGCGCGCCTGCGCGGCTTCGGCCGGGGTCGGCGGGAGCGTGCGGGTTGTTGCGGCAGGCACGGGCGCTGGCTGGCTCGCCACGGCCGCGGGCACCGGCGCGGTGCCGGTCGCAGGCGCCGCCGTTGCCGGCGCGCTGGCAACAGGCGCCTTCACACTCGCGGGGGCGTCGCCCGGCCATTCGATCACCAGGCGCGAATCCTCGCCCTGCTTCAGCAGCTGTGGCTTGAACGGCGCGACCGATTCGGCCAGGTCGAACACGACCCGGAACGTCCCGGGCACCGGCTGCCCCGTGCGTACCGCCGTGACCACGCCCGCAGGCGCCGGCATCTTGAGGTTGCGCACCGCGCTGGAATCCGGGAAGTCGACCACCAGGCGGTTCGGGCCCGACAGGCTCAGGGTCTTGTACCCGCCGCTGCCGGTCAGTGCGATCTCGGCGCGGGTACCGGTGGAACCCGTCTCCAGCCCTACCTGACGGATTTCGCCCGCCCATGACAGCGCGCTCGCCAGACACAGTCCGACGGCGGCGCAGATGGCGGTAAGTGGTTTCCCCATTGGCATGGGTACGGATTCAATCACTGCGCTGAATGAAAAGCAACACCTTTTCCCTTAATAATCCGTAACCTGGGGGTGGTTCCTCCTGTCACCCCACAGAAAGGGCCTGCAAGTCGCCCCCTTGCGGGAGCCGCTGCAGCCATTCCTGCCCTGCCGGGCTGGAGGCGGTCAGCCGGGCATGCCGGCCCTGCCCTTCGATCGCCAGCGCCACGATCAGATCGGTGGGCGGCAATGCACCGGCCCCGCGTTCGGGCCACTCGACCAGCCACAGCGACGCGCTGTCCTCGTCCAGGCCAAGGAAATCCAGCTCCTCGGCCTGGCCGATCCGGTACAGATCCAGGTGCCAGGCCTCCTTGCCATCGGCCAACGGGTAGCGCTCGATCAGGGTGTAGGTGGGGCTGCGGATCCCGCCTTCCACCCCCAGCGCGCGCAGCAGTGCCCGTGCCAGGGTGGATTTGCCCGCACCCAGGTCGCCCTGCAGCTGCACCACCGCATGCGGCGGTCGGGTGGCGGCCAGCCAGTGGCCCAGCAGGTCGGTGTCCTGCGGTTCTGCCAGGAAGAAGTCGATCATCGGTATCAAGGTTCCGGGTTCACCCGCCGGCGCAGCGGCACCAGCAGGTCGGTGGGGAGCAGGCCGCGCTGGCCCTCACGGGCCGCGTCGTCGCCCGCCAGGGCGTGCAGCAGCGCGCCGGCGCTGGCCGCGTCGAACGCCGACAGGCCCTGCGCGCGCAGCGCTGCAATGATGCCGGTAAGCAGGTCGCCCATGCCCCCCACGGCCATGCCGGGGTTGCCGGCGGCGATGACACGCGGACGCGCATGCGGCGCAGCGACCACGGTACCGGCGCCCTTCAGCACCACCACTGCGTTGTGCCGTGCGGCCAACGCAGCGGCGGCGCCGAAGCGGTCGGCCTGTACCGCCGCCGCATCGGTGCCCAGCAGGCGCGCGGCCTCGCCCGGGTGCGGGGTGAGGATGGCATCGTGCAGCGGCCGTGGCTGGGCAGCCAGCAGGTTCAGTGCGTCGGCGTCGATCACCAGCGGGGTGCCACTGGCCAGCACCTGGCGCCACAGCTCATGCGCCCAGTCGTCCTGGCCCAGCCCAGGGCCGATCGCGATGACCGTGGCGCGCGGCAGCAGCGCCTGCAATTCATCGCTGTCCTGCACCGCGTGCGCCATCGCCTCGGGCAGCCGCGCCAGCAGCGGCGCGACGTGCTGCGGCCGGGTCGCCACGCTGACCAGGCCGGCACCGGCCCGCAGCGCCGATTCGGCTGCCAGCATCACTGCGCCGCCGCTGCCGGCATTGCCACCCACGCACAGCACATGGCCGTTCCTGCCCTTGTGGCTGTCCACGGGGCGTGGCGGCAGCAGCGGCGGCAGGCGCTCGGCCGCCCACAGGTCAAACGATTCAGCAAGCTCGGGCATGCCGGGATTCTATACTTGTCGCCATGTCCGCGGTTCCCCTGCCCGCTCCTGTCCACCTGGCCCGTGCCGCCGAGCGCGTGCGCGCGCTCGCGCGCGAACACGGCTTCCAGCGCTGCGGCATCGCCGGCATCGCGCTGGACGAGGACGAAGCGCACCTGGCCGACTGGCTGGGCAAGGGCCTGTACGGCACCATGGACTGGATGGCGCGCCATGGCAGCCTGCGCGCACGCCCGGCCGAACTGCTGCCCGGCACCGTGCGGGTGATTTCGGTCGGCATGGATTACGGGCACAAGGACGACCGCCAGGCCTGGGACACCCTGCACGACGGCGACCGTGCCTATGTGGCGCGCTACGCGCTGGGCCGCGACTACCACAAGCTGATGCGCAACCGGCTGCAGAAGTTCGCCGACGCGCTGGCCGCCGAGATCGGCGCGTTCGGGTATCGGGTGTTCGTCGATTCGGCGCCAGTGCTGGAGCGCGCACTGGCCCGCAACGCCGGGCTGGGCTGGATCGGCAAGCACACCTGCCTGATCGATCGCCAGGGCGGCTCGTGGTTCTTCCTGGGCGAGATCTACATCGACCTGCCGCTGCCGGTGGACACCCCGGCCACCGCGCACTGCGGCACCTGCACGCGCTGCATCGATGTATGCCCGACCCAGGCCATCATCGGCCCGCAGCGGCTGGACGCGCGCCGCTGCATTTCCTACCTGACCATCGAGCACGACGGCGCGATACCCGAGGACATGCGACCGCTCATGGGCAACCGCATCTACGGCTGCGACGACTGCCAGCTCGTATGTCCCTGGAACAAATTCGCACGCCGCACCGACGAGCCGGACTTCCGCGCGCGCAACGGGCTGGACAGCGCCAGCCTGGCCGATCTGTTCGCCTGGGAGGAAGACGAGTTCCTGCGCCGCACCGAAGGCAGCCCGATCCGCCGCAGCGGACACGAGCGCTGGCTGCGCAACATCGCCGTGGCGCTGGGCAATGCGCCCGGCCACGCCGGCACGCTGGCCGCACTGCAGTCCCGCGCCGACCACCCCTCCGCGCTGGTCCGCGAACACGTGCAGTGGGCGCTGCAGCAGCACGCCGCGCGCCAGGGCGTGCGACCATGAGCGCCCGTTCGTACCGTTTGACCCGCCATGGACCGTAGCGCGCAGATCCTCACGCCCAGCCAGCTCAACGTGCTGGCCCGCGACCTGCTGGAAGGCACGTTCCCATCGGTGTGGGTGGAAGCCGAACTCGGCAGCGTGACCCGCCCGGCCTCCGGCCACATGTACGTCACCCTGAAGGATGCGCGCGCACAGATCCGCGCTGCGCTGTTCAAGCCCAAGAGCCAGTGGCTGAAGTTCGTGCCGCGCGAGGGCATGCGCGTGCTGGTGCGGGGACGGCTGACGCTGTACGACGCGCGTGGCGAATACCAGATGGTGCTCGATCACATGGAGGAAGCCGGCGAAGGTGCGCTGCGCCGGGCCTACGAACAGCTCAAGGCGCGGCTTGAGGCTGAAGGCCTGTTCGCCGCCGAACGCAAGCGCGCCCTGCCCGCCCACGTGCGTCGGCTGGCGGTGATCACCTCGCCCACCGGCGCCGCCGTGCGCGACGTGCTGAGCGTGCTGCAGCGCCGCTTCCCGCTGCTGGAGGTGGACCTGCTGCCGAGCTTGGTGCAGGGCGACAGTGCCGCCGCGCAGATCACCACCCTGCTGCGCAGTGCCGATGCCAGCGGGCGCTACGACGTGATCCTGCTGACCCGCGGCGGTGGATCGATGGAAGATCTGTGGGCGTTCAACGACGAACAGCTGGCCCGTGCGATTGCGGCCAGCCAGACGCCGGTGGTGTCGGCGGTGGGCCACGAAACCGACTTCAGCCTGGCCGACTTCGCCGCCGACCTGCGCGCGCCGACGCCGTCGGTGGCCGCCGAGCTGCTGGTGCCCGACCAGCGTGACCTGCAGCTGCGCCTGCGCCGCTTCGCGGCGCGTCTGGTCCAGCTGCAGCGGCATGGGCTGGGCCAGGCCATGCAGCGTGCCGACCGTGCCCTGCTGCGACTCAATGCACAGAGCCCGCAGAATCGCCTGCAGCTGCTGCAGCGCCGCCAGCAGGACCTGGGGCGGCGGCTGGCCGCGACCTGGCAGCAGCAGCACGAACGCCGCCTGGCGCGACTGAGGCACGCGGCGGCGGTGCTGCGCAATGGGCACCCGCAGCGACAGCTGGATGCAGGGGCGCAGCGCCTGCAGCGCACGCTGCCGCGCATTGAAGCGGCCATGGCGCGGCAGCTGCAGCGCGACACGCTGCGCCTGCGCGGGTTGGCGCGCTCGATGGAAGCAGTCAGCCCGCTGGCCACGGTCGCGCGCGGCTACGCCATCCTGACCCGCGACGACGACGGCCGCCTGGTGCGTTCACCGCTGGATGTCGCGCCCGGTGACGCGCTTACGGCGCAGGTCCAGGACGGAAAGATCAACGTCAAGGTGACGTAGCGCCACGCGGTGTTTTCGTCAGCCCCCCGCCGTCTCGCAGAATTTCTGCCGGTACTCCATGGCCTTGGGCATCAGCGCCTGCAGGTTCTGGATGCGCGTGCCCGGGTTCGGGTGCGTGGAGGAAAACTCCGGCGGCGACTGCCCGCCGCTGGCCTGGCCCATGCGCTCCCACAGCGGCACCGCCTCGCGAGGATCGAAACAGGCGGCAGCGGCCAGCATCAGCCCGACCTCGTCGGCCTGGGTTTCGTGGCTGCGCGCGTAGGGCAGCAGGTAGCCATAGCCCATCGCCGACATCACCATCTGTTGCTGCTGCGGGTCCATGCCACTGGCGGCACCGGCCATCTGCCCGATCTGGGTAAGCTTCTGCTGGGCCATGCGCTGCGCGCCATGGCGCAGCAGCGCGTGGGCGATTTCATGCCCCATCACCACCGCCATGGCGTCCTGGGTCTGCGCGACCGGGATGAGCCCGGTGTACACCGCCATCTTGCCGCCCGGCAGGCAGAAGGCATTGGCCTGGTCGGACTGGATCACGTTGACTTCCCACTGGAAGTCGCGCGAGAAGTGCGCCGGCGTCATCCCGTGCTCCTGCGCCAACGAGGTTTCCACTACATCGACCTTGCGGATCAGCCGTTCGGCAATCGCACGCACATCGCGCGAGACCTGGGCATTGGGATCCAGCGGGCGCTCCTGTTGCAGGATCTCCTGGTAGGCCTGCAGCCCCATCGCCATTTCCTGGTCGGCATCCAGCGAACTGTCGATCAATACGCTTTCCCCGGTGTAGGGGTCCACGCTGCGGTTGGAGAACCAGTAGTACGCGGCGTAGCCGGCGAAGGCCAGCAGTACCCACCAGCGGATGTTGCCGAACAGACCCGGGCGCCGCGCCCGTTGCTGCTGCTGACCACCAAACGGATCGCTGCGCATGCTGGTGCTTCCTGAAAAGGGTGGAAAATCCTACCGCCAGATCCCGGGGGTCAGATACCCCGGACCAGGCGGAACCCGATCCTGGCGCTGGTCGTGTCCGAATCCTGTGATTGCCGCCAGGCGGCACGGGTCTGCTCCGGTGCGTTGGCCCAGTTGCCGCCGCGGATCACCCGCTGCCGGCATCCCGGGTTGAACCAGGCCAGCCCGTCGGCCGGGGCGCGCCGGTAGCTGGCGTGCCAGCAGTCGGCCACCCACTCGCTGAGATTGCCGGCCATGTCATGCAGGCCCCAGGCATTGGGCTGGAAGCTGGCCACCGGGGCCGGCCCCCACCAGCCGTCGCCGTAACCGACGAAGGCGTTGAACCAGCGCCGTCCGGACGGCGAGACGTCTTCACCGCCGGTGAAGTTGCCCGACAACGGCGGCGGCGTGCCGGCGTTGCCCCACGGGTAGCGGCCACTGGTACCGGCGCGCAGGGCGTATTCGAACTCCGCCTCGCTGGGCAGCCGGTACGAGCGCCCGGTCTGCTCGGACAGCCACATCGCGTAATGCTCGGCGTCGCGCACGCTGACATGCATCACCGGCGAGTTGGCCATCGCCGGGGTACCGTCATAGCCCGAGCGCCAGTCCACGCCGCTGCTGCGGGTGAAGTTGCCGCTGCGCTCGTCGTAGATGATGGAATGGCCGCGCCGGGTGGCGCGCGGGCGCGCATTGCTGGCCTGCACGTAGCGGCGGTAATCGGCCACGGTGACTTCGGTGATCGCCATTGCGAAGCCACGCTCGAACCGGACGTAATGGGCCGGCTTCTCCGCATCGCTGGCACCGGGCTCGCTGGCGCCGGCGCCCATCTGGAAGCCACCGTGCGGTACCACGATCATCTGCGGCCCGCGCCCGCCATCGCGCAGGGCGTCACTGAACACCTGGCGGGGGCGGAAGCTGCCGTAGTGGGTGGCCAGTTCGATGCGCTCGCGCAGTTCGGCCACCACCGGGTCGCCGGGCAGCGCGATGCGCAGGGCGTCTTCCAGTTTCTGCCGCGCCGGCTTGAGGCCCTGCGGCGTGGCCAGGTCGCGCAGGCCCTGGTCGCGCAGCCGCACCAGCGTCTGCGCACGGATGGCTTCGATCCGCTCGAACGCATCGTTGATGGTCGGCGCCGAATCGCGCACCTTGGCCGCTTCGGCCAGCCAGGTGCCGGCGGCGGTGAAATCGGCGGCGCGTGCGGCGGCTTCGGCACGCCGGATCAGCGCGCTTTCGGCGGCCGCCAGGCCCTGCCGCGCACGCGCGTTGTCCGGCTGCAGGGCCAGCGCATCGCGGAAGTTGGCGATGGCGCCGTCGCCGTCTTCGCCGATGCGGTCGGCGCGCAGGTCGTCCTCACCGGCGCGGTTGTACGCCACCACCCGTTGCGCCAGCTCCACCTGCGACTGCAGTTGCCGCACCTGCGGATCGTCCGGAGCCAGGGCCAGCAACACCAGCGCGATGTCGCCGGCCTGGGCCAGCGCTTCGCGCTGCCGCAGCGGACGCGCCAGCAATGCGGTGGCCTGGTTGAGCAGGCGCTGGCGGGCGCGCGCCAGGCCGGCAGTCGCCTGGCGGTCCTTGGGATCGCGCTCGAGCAGCGCCAGCCAGAGGGGAATGGCATCGGCGGCGGTGGCATACAAGCGGTCTTCCGCCAGTGCCTTGGCGGCATCCCGCCGCGCCTGCGCCACGCCGTCGTCGGCAATGACCACCGCTGGCGGCTGCCAGCGTTGTGCGGTCTCCGCCGCGTCCTCCCCGCCAATGGTGACCTGCGCCGGCGCCAGGTCGGCCGACTTGGCCGACTTGGCCGCCTTGTCCGGCGCCGCCCGCGGGCCCGGATCGGCCGTGCGCGGGGTCGCCGCGGGCGTTGAAGGCGCCTCGGGCGAGCACGCTGCGGTCGCCAGCAGCAGCGCGGCCAGCAGCAACGGGGCGGGTCCGGGAATGCGCAATTCGGGTTCCTTCAACGAGCCAGGTTCGACGGTAGGCTATTCTCCCTCACCTGAGCAAACCTGCAGTAGACGGAACCCCTACGTGGCCTATTGGATCAAAACCCCGGCGGAACTGGACGAGCGCTACCGCCAGCGCCCCACCCGGATCGGGCTGGACACCGAATTCATCCGTGAACGCACCTACTGGCCGCAGCTGGCACTGGTGCAGATGGCGGTCGGCGATGAGATCCTGCTGATCGACCCGCTGATCCCCGGCATGAACGCGGCGCTGGCGACGTGGCTCGCCGACACCTCGATCCTGAAGATCATGCACAGCGCCAGCGAGGACCTGGTCACCTTCAAGGTAGCCTGCGGCGTGTTGCCGCGCCCCCTGTTCGATACCCAGATCGCGGCGTCGCTGGCCGGCATCGGCGGCGGCCTGGGCTACCAGAAGCTGGTCACCGCAATCACCGGAGTGACCCTGGCCAAGGGCGAGACCCGCTCGGACTGGATGCGACGCCCGCTGTCGGACGCACAGCTGGAGTATGCCGCCGACGACGTGGAATACCTGTTCGCCATCCACGATGCGGTCGATGCGAAGCTGGGCGAACTCGGCCGCCGCCAGTGGCTGCAGGACGATGCCGAACGCCTGCTGGCCAGTGTCGAGCACGACGAGGAACGCTGGCCGCACGTGGCCATGCGCTCGGCACAGTTCATGGACGCCGACGCCCAGCACCGGCTGCTGCGCCTGCTGCGCTGGCGTGATGTGCAGGCGCGCGCCAGCGACAAGCCGCGCAGCTGGATCCTGGACAACGAACTGGCCGCGGTGCTGGCGCGTACGCCACCGGCCGATGCCGCCGCGCTGGCGAAGGTGATGGACGGCTTCCCGAAAGCACCGCGCAAGCTGGCCGCGCAGGTCTGGGAGGCGCTGGAAACACCGCTGCACGATGAGGCGGAGGCGCCGCTGGCATTGGCCGCCAGCGACACCAACAAGCAGACCTTCAAGCGCCTGCAGGATGCGGTGGCCAAGCGCACCACCGAGCTGGGCCTGCCCGACGGCGTGCTGGCCTCGCGCAAGCACCTGGAGAGCTACATGGAAAGCCGGCAATGGCCGCAGTCGCTGGCCGGGTGGCGGCAGGCGGAACTGGAACCACTGCTGGCGCCGTTGTTGCCTGCTGCGGGTTGAGACCGCGCCGAAAAGGCCCCGCTTGCGCGGGGTCCATTCTTCAATCGATCACCAGTTGAGGTTCAACGAGACGCCCACAACGCGCGGTTCGTTGTACACCGCCGCCATGTAGTTCTCGATCACGCCCTTGAGGTTCTTCTCGTTGGTGATGTTGCGCGCGAACAGCGCCGCTTCCCATGCCCCGTAGTTGCCCGAGTAACCCAGCTTCAGGCCACCTTCGAAGCTGCCCTTGGCGTTGAACTCGGCCGAGTCATACAGCACGAAGCTGGTATGGCCCTGCCTGTTCCAGTCGGTGGACACGAAGAACACATCGCTGTCGTTGACCGGGAAGTCGTAGCGCGCAGCGAAGTTCAGGTTGTACTTCGGCGCGTTCGGCAGCGGGTTGCCGTTGATCTGGGCGAACGTGTTGGCGCCCACCTTGATGGTCGGGTCATTCACGGTGCACACCACCGCGCCGTTCAGCGCGCAGACCTGCGCATACACGCGGTCATCCTGGATTTCGCTGTGCAGCAGGCTCACGCCGGCGCTCAGGCTCAGGTTCGGGATCGGGCGCAGCTCCATGTCCGCTTCCAGGCCATAGGCCTTGGCCTTGTCGGCATTGAACAGCACGCCGTTGCCGTTGGAATCGTTGCCGTTGAGCTGGATGTCGTTGACCACGTAGGTGAACGCGGTGGCATTCATGCGCAGGCGGTTGTCCCACAGGCTGCTCTTCACGCCCGCTTCCCAGGACAGGATGGTTTCCGAATCGGCGGTGGTGAAGTCCGCGTTGAACACCGCCGAACGGCCTTGGATGGTCGGGCCGCGGAAGCCACGCGCCACCTTGGCGTACACGCTCACCTGCGGGTTGAACGCGTACATCGCGCTCACGTCCCAGCTCGGGGTGGTGTCGGCCATTTCCACGTCGGTACGGCCACGGTAGGTCACCACCCCGGCGGCCGTATCAGCGGTCTTCAGCAGCCGGGTACGCTTCTCGTCGCGGGTCTGGCGCAGGCCGGCGGTCAGGGTGAACCTGTCGGTCACGTCATAGCTGACCTGGCCGAAGCCGGCCCACGAGGTATTGGTGTTGCGCAGGCGCACCCAGTTGTTCGGATTACGCGCGGCGCCCTGCAGGAACCAGGCGCGCTGGTAGAAATCGGTGGTGTCGCGGCCATCGAAGTAGAACGCGCCCACCTGCCACTTCAGGCGGTTGTCATCGGCATTGGCCAGGCGCACTTCCTGGGTCCACTGGTCCAGGTCGCGGATCTGCCCCATCGACTGGCCATACCCGTTGGGCACGCCGTTGACCGGGAAGTTGGCCGCCGCGCCACCGTCGGTGTCACCGCGGCTGTAGCCGGAGGTGGTCTCGTAGGCGGTGATCGAGGTCAGCGAAATGTTGCCGAAGTCGTACACGGCTTTGACCGAGCCGCCGTAGGTCTTGTACGCCTGCGGGTTGTTGTCGGCTTCGTCGTAGGCCACCTGGTCGCGCGGCGCGTCGGTGGTGTTGGAGCCCTTGGTGATCGCGTTGCGCAGGAACAGGGTCGAGGTGCCTTCGTAGTCGCGGGCGTGCGCCGAGGCCAGCAGCGAGAACGCATCGCTGGGCTGCAGCAGCAGCTGGGCACGCACGTTGCGGTCGTCGAAGCCGCCCATGGCGTTCTTCTTCGGGGACACCGTGCCATCGGCGCTGGGGCCGGTGTAGGTGTTGTCCACGTAGTCGTCGCGGTGCTGGTACAGCGCCGACACGCGGAACGAGGCGACGTCGTTGATCGGGCCGCCGAAGCCGCCGTCCACCGACACGCTGCCGTAGCTGCCGTAGCTGGCCTGCACGCGGCCGCTGTAATCCTGGCTGGGTTTGATGCTGTCGAACTTGACGATGCCGGCGGTGGTGTTGCGGCCGAACAACGTGCCCTGCGGGCCACGCAGCACTTCGATCTGGTCCACGTCATACACCGGGTTGGACTTCAGCACCACGTGCTCCAGCACCACGTCATCCTGGATGATCGACACCGGCTGCGACGCCCCCAGGTAGAAGTCGATGTTGCCCAGGCCGCGGATGTAGAAGCGCGGGAAGATGCGGCCGGTGGTGGTTTCGGCGTAGAAGCTTGGCACCCGGCCACTCAGGGCCAGCAGGGTGTCATCGCCGCCGGCGGTGTAGTCGCGCAGGCGCTCGCCCTGGACCACACCGACCGAGACCGGCACTTCCTGCAGGTTGCGCTCGCGGTGGTCGGCGGTGACGGTGATGGCGTCCAGCGAGGTCGGGCTGGCGTCCTGCGCCAGGGCGGCGCCGCTCAGGCCGAGCAGCGACATGCAGGCCAGCGCCAGCGCGTGGGGGCGCGGCTGCCGGGCGGTGCGGAAGGAAACGGTTGCGGCCGAAGCAGCGGTGATGCGATGGGCGGGCATTCAGGGGTCTCGGGCAGTACGGATCAAGGTGGCGTGCGGACGCACGCAGGTGCACAACAGCGGCACCGCTGTCTGCACAGCGATGCGGCAAGGTATTGCGCAGATGTTTCAAGGGGATTTCAACCCCCACCTTTGATCCGGCGGTGGCGTCTGCGACTCCCCCTCGCAGACGCCACCGCACCGATCAGGCCGCGACGCGCTCCATGCGCGCGGGCTGCGCGTCGGCCAGGCGGAACTGCCCGACCGATTGCTGCAGCTCGGACGACTGCGCGTTCAATGCACGCGCAGCGGCCGAAGCCTCCTCGACGAGGGCAGCGTTCTGCTGGGTCACACCGTCCATCTGCACGATGCTCTGGTTGACCTGCTCGATCCCTGCCGCCTGTTCCTGGCTGGCGCTGGCGATCTCTTCGATCAACCCGCCCAGCTCCCCAACCGATGCCACCACGCGCTGCAGGGTCTGCCCCGCCTGGCTGGCCAACGCACTGCCATCGGCCACCTGGGTCGCCGACGCGTCGATCAGCGCCTTGATCTCCTTGGCCGCACTGGCCGAGCGCTGCGCAAGCGCGCGCACTTCGGAGGCCACCACGGCAAACCCGCGGCCTTCCTCACCCGCACGCGCCGCTTCCACTGCGGCATTGAGTGCCAGGATGTTGGTCTGGAAGGCGATGCCATCGATGACGGTGGTGATGTCGGCGATGCGGCGCGAGGACGCTTCGATGCCGCCCATGGTTTCCACCACCTGCGCCACCGCGTTGCCGCCCTGCACCGCCACCTCGGCCGCTTCCGCCGCCAGGCGGTCGGCACGGCGGGCGTGGTCGGCGTTCTGCTTCACAGCGGCGGTCAGCTCTTCCAGCGATGCGGCCGACTCCTCCAGGCTCGCGGCCTGCTGTTCGGTACGCTTGGACAGGTCGTCGTTGCCGGCGGCGATTTCCGCCGACGCGGTGGCGACCGACACGGCCGCCTGCTGGATGCCACCGACGATGCGGGTCAGCTGTGCCACGGTCGCGTTCGCATCGTCGCGCATGGTCGCGAACACGCCCTGGAACTGGCCGTCGATGCGCGCACGCAGGTCGCCGTCGGCCAGTGCGCGCAGCAGCGTGGACAGCGCGCTGAGGTTCCGGTCGGCGGTGACCATCAGGGTGTTGAGCCCTTCGACCATCACGCGGAAGTCATACTGATAGGCCTCTGCGTTGCCGCGCACGCTGAAATCGCCGGCCGCGGCGGCCGCCACCAGGTGCTTGATCTCGCCGTTGATCGCCTGCAGGCGGTCGCGTACGCCATTCACGGCCTCGGTGATCCGCGCCTTCTCGCCCGGCAGCTGCTCCATCGGCTGCGACAGGTCGCCGTCGGCGTAGCGGCGGACCAGGTCCACCATGCGCATCTTGACCCCGATATGCGCGGCGACCAGTTCGTTGGTGCCGGTCACCATGGTGCCGAACTCGCCTTCGAACCGGCTGGCATCAATGCGGTAGCTGATGGCGCCTTCGGCGTGGCGCTGGCTCATTTCGTTCTGCGCCGCGATGATCTCGCGCAGCTTGGCCTGCATCTGCTGCAGCGCGCCCATCAGGCGGCCCACTTCATCGGCACTGCGCACCGTGATCGGCTTGTCCAGTCGGCCGGCGGCGACGTCGCGCGCCACCTGCCCTGCCTCGGCCATCGGCACGCTGAGCAGACGGCGTACCACGACGATCAGCGCCACGATCACCGCCAGCAGGCCCAGGCCGGACACCACCGCGATCTGCAGCATGAGCTTGTGCAGCACCGCCTGCAGCACCGAGGTGGGCTCCAGGCCGAGCACCGTCCACTGCCACGGCCCATAGGCCTGTGCGCTGACGAAGTAAGGTTGCGCCGGGGTGCCGTCGGCGCCGCGCAGGTGCAGCGTGGCCGTGCTGGCCTTGCCGCTCAGCAGCGCCTCCAGCGTCGCCTGGTCGGCCGGGTCGACGCGTGCGGACAAGCGCCCGCCCTCACCGGCATTCGCGGCCATCACGGTGCCGAACGCATCGCCGGCGCGCGTATTGACCGCCAGGAACTGGCCTTCCTTGCCGAGCTTGGACTCGCGCAGGCGGGCCTTCAACGCCGCCAGGCCCTCGGTGTAGTTCTGGCCGACGAAGGCGATGCCGGCTACCTCGCCCGCCGCGTCCTTGATCGGCATGTAATGGGTCATGTAGTCCACCCCGAACAGCTTTACCGGACCGGTAAAGCCTTCGCCCGCCAGCATCTTCTGATAGGCCGGGCTGGCGTGGTCGAGCACGGTGCCCATGGCACGCGCGCCTTCGGCATTACGCACCGAGGTGGACACGCGCACGAAGTCATCGCCATCGCGGACGAACACGGTGGCCACGCCACCGCCGGTGGCTTCGGCAAAACGATCCACTGCCGCTTCCTGCAGGTTGAGCACCTCCTTGCCCAGCCGCAGCGTCGGGGTCTGGCGCTCGCCCACGGTGACCAGTGCCGCCGGGTCCACGCTGACCTCGCCGGACGGCAACATGGCGCGGAACATGCCGGCCATGCGCTGGGTGCTGTCGCTCAGGCTGCGATCGTACAGCTCGACCGAGTCGCGCATGAGCTCGGTGGAGTTCTGCAGACCGGCTTCAACGCGTTGCTGGTAGCTGGTGGCGGCCTGGCGGTAGATCAGCACCGCCAGGACGACGAACGCAAGCGTGGTGATCAGGCCCATCAACAGCGCCAGACGCGCGCCGATGGAGGTTGAGAAAACGGTGGCGGCACGGGTCGTCATCGTTGGTACTCGGAGGGAGGGTTTGGATTGAGAGATACGTCACACTTCTTATCGGCACCGAAGTGGTCCTCTTTACGTAAAAAAAGACAGAATCCTTGCTCCTTTCATTTTGCCCAAGTGATTGATCTTCAAGGACTTCCTTCGGGAGGCATCTTCACGAACCCGGACATTCGTTCAGGAATGGACAAAAAATCCTAAAGATGGGGGCAGACGTGCCGCCATTGCGTGGCCGCGTCGGTCCCACTCCACCTGCAGCGATGCACCCTTGGCAGCGCGTGGACGCGGCGCTACACTGGGGGTTCGCGGCACCCACGCCGCGTAGCAGTACATCTGGGGCCATAGCTCAGCTGGGAGAGCGCGTCGTTCGCAATGACGAGGTCAGGAGTTCGATCCTCCTTGGCTCCACCACTATTCAGACAGAACAGCGCGCCGAGAGGCGCGCTGTTCTGCATTTCAGGGACCCGACGTGCGTCTGCTTCTGATGCAGATGCCCGTGTCCAGCCATCGACTGACGCGTTCCTGCTTTTAACAGTGCTCGGACGACAGCCTGCTCTCTACCAGGCACGACGACGGCCTGAAAAAGGAATTGATCACGCCGCACCGCCTGCAGCAGGACGGGAGGGTGGATTGCGTCATCCGGATACTCGAGGAGAAATGCGTGCCGCGCTACCGCTTCGAGAGCCAGATACAAGCGCTGGCGATGATGATTCCGGATGCGGCCAGTTGCCGCTTCACTTGCCCTACGCCATCATCAGGAGCCGGCACCTTGTAGGATCAAGTTGGCAAGCAAACGGCAATTTTCAATAAAGGAACTATTGTGAAATTCTTTAGTGCGACACTAGCGTTAGCGGCTCTGGTGGTCTCAACTCCTGCATTTGCGGCTCAGCCCGTGCACTGTCCTTCCTGCGTGACCGAATCAGACTTTCGCCAACGCGCGGTTCTGGAAGAAGCGATCACCAATGCTGGTGGGACTTTCTGGGTCTACAACTTGTCCGCAGGCACTGTCCAGAAGTGGTACATCCCGCGCTCGAATGCGGGTGGCGGCGGTGTAGGTACCCAGCGATCCGCTACGAGAAACAAGCGACTGCCGGTAGAAGACAAGGTACAGGCTGAAGTGAAAAAGGGGCAGTCTGTTTATATCAAGGGGGCTGACAGTCTCAGGCCTCTTTATAACGTTCCAGTTGGAAGGCTGAACCTACCAAGCGCTGCGGCCAGATCCGTAACCGACGTATTGTCAGACGCGAATCTGAAAGCACAACTTGAGTCGAAGCTCGGCGACACCGACGTTGTGGCATCAATCATCGGAAATGACCTGCTGAGCGCGATTGTTGATGTGGCACAGATGGCCACCAACGCTCTGGGCCTCAAGCAAGGTACTTATGTCAACTTCCGCCTGATCATGGAAGATGGAACCTATATCGATTTCCATCTTTCTGTCCAGAAAACCACTGCAGACGCTCAAGAGGATACTGCTCGAACGTCGTCTGGCCAGCTTGTTCCGGAAAATATCCAGCAGTTGAACGGCAACTGGACGACTAACAATGGCGCAGACAACCTGGACCGTCTCGCGAACTACTTTGAATCACTCGGTGCAACGATGATCAATGAGGGTAGTGGCGGCTATACCAGCGCCATATCATGCTCGGCAGGCCGTTGTATCCGAAAGAAAATCAACTAGCTTTCGGCCATGGGTCAACTGGACTTCGGGTTCAGTTGATCTTGCCCAAAGTCTGACACGCGGTGGACACATGCTCGGGAATGTTCTCCCGTCAGGGCGCGTCGCCTACTCGTTCGGCGATCGGCCGTACCTGCTGCACCAGGGTCAGCAGGGTCTTGCCGGGTTCTTCGATCATCACTTCGTGCGCGGACTGCTCGAACCAAACCAGCTGTTTGCTGGGGGCGCTTACCGTGGCGAACCATTCGGCCGCCAGCTCGGACGAAACGTTGTAGTCATGCCGGCCTAGAAACAGGAACAACGGGGTCTTCAGCTCGCGCACCTGGCTCATGTCCAGAGTGAGCACGTCGGCCAGCAGGTGCTGCATGGAAAAATCGTTGCCCTTCCACATCGCAGCCACGTCCTGGTCGGTGTATTCGGGCGACAGCCGGATCGCCGCCGCTTCGGCATTGCCGCCAGTGCGGTTGTGGACCATGCCGCCATACTGGTTGAGCCACTTGCGCTGCTTGAACAGGTTTTCCAGCGGCAGCGGGGTGTTCCCTTCGGCATACGGCGCCAGCGCTTCCAGCTCAGCCACCGCCTCCACATTGCCCGCCGCCTTGGCCCGCTGCAGCGTCCACCCCCAGCCGCGACGCTCGCTTTCCGGCGCGTTCGTAACCTGGCCCATGCCGATGTACGCATGCAGCCATTCCGGGCGGCGCTGGGCCAGCTCCAGGCCCAGGTAGCTACCCCATGAGTGACCGAGCACGAAAATCCGATCCTTTCCGAATTCCTTCCGCAACCAGGCCACCATCTCCTCGCTGTCGGCGATCATCCGTTCGCGGGTCATGGTCGGGGCCACCCGTGCCGGATCGTTCGACGCATAAGTCTTGCCGGCACCGCGCTGGTCCCACTGGACCACGGTGAAATACTCTTCCCAGCCGCGCTGGAAGTACCAGCTGGCAGGCATCGCCACCCAGCCCGGGCCGCCGTGCAGCATCAACAGCACAGGGTTGCGCCGATCATTGCCGCGGATGGACACCCATTGGTCGATGCCGCCAATGCGGACAGCTTCCAGCCGCTCGATACCGCCATCCGCCACCACCCTGCGCAGCTCGCCAATGATGCGGGTGCTTTCAGCGCGGCTTGACGGGGGTGTCGCAGCCGCGACGGGCGCTTCCGCGGAGACGGTCTGGCCGACGCCTGAAAAGGCGAAAAACAGCAGACATTGCAACCACTTGCTCATCAGCGTCCGTGCTCCAAGGCGTCAACGCCGATTGTGCCACGGGGCCCGGGACATGGGTGTCCGGTACAGGTTGCCTGCCTCGTGCATCGCCGGGACACGCATGGCGTGCCCCGGCGATGACCGAGCGACCGCTCAGCCGGGGTTGCCGTCCTTGATCGGGGGGCGGCGGCTTTCCTCCTGCCGGACCTTCTCATCGGTCTGGCCTGGACGGGTCTTGGCGACCTCGTCCTGCCTGCGGTCCTGCTGGGCTTCGTTGACACCTTGCTGTTTGCCGGGCTGCTTGTCGTTGTTCATGCTGCGTGCTCGTCGTGGCCAGCCCTCTCTGGGCATGGGCCACACCGTAGCGTCGGGCGCGTGATGCACGGGTCAGCGGGTGGGCCATGCCGGGTCATATCCAGCCGGGGTCGCCCAGCGCCTGGGCCAGGCAGCGCGACATGGTTTCGCCGTCGACCGGCTTGAGCAGGAACGCACGCGCGCCGCGCGCCATCACCCGGGCGCGCAGGGTGTCGGTCGGGAACGCGGTCATGAAGATCATCGGGACGCGACAGCCGCGCGCCAGGAGTTCGGCCTGCAGCTGGTCGCCGTCCATCTGCGGCATCTGGATGTCGGTGAGCAGGCAGTCCGGCGCGTCGCCCTCATCGGCCAGGAAGGCGGCCGCGCTGGCGTAGGTGCGCACCTCGTATCCGAGCGCCCGCACCAGGCTCGACAGGGACTGGCGCACGCCGTCATCGTCGTCAACGATGGCAATGCGGTAATTCGGTTTCATGCCCCTTTATGCCCGATGCGTCCGCGCGCGTGAACCATACACAGGTTTGTGCGCTCGCGTTCGCGCGGGCGTGCTCAGGACGCCGGCTGGCCCACCCCCAGCGCCTCGGCCTGCCGCACCAGGTCGGCCAGCGCACGCACGCCCATCTTGCGCATCACGTTGCCGCGATGGATCTTGACGGTGATCTCGCTCAGGTGCAGCTCGCCAGCCACCTGCTTGTTCATCAGCCCGGCCACCACCCGCGCCATCACCTCGCGCTCGCGGGGCGTGAGGGTGGCGTAGCGCGCGACCAGGGAATCGCGGGCGGCGCTGTGCTGGCGACGGCGCGTATCGCGCTCGATCGCCGCGCTGACCGCGTCCAGCATGTCCTGGTCGCGGAACGGCTTGGACAGGAAGTCGACCGCGCCCGCCTTCATGGCCCGCACCGTCATCGGGATGTCGCCGTGTCCGGTCATGAACACGATGGGCAGCTGGATGCCGTGCGCGGCCAACTGGCCCTGCAGGTCCAATCCGCTGATCCCGGGCAGGCGCACGTCCAGCACGATGCAGCCGGGTACCGCCGGGAGCGCCGCCTGCAGAAGCTCGGCCGGAGAACCCAGCACCCGCGTCTGCAGGCCTACCGAACGCAACAGGCTGTCCAGCGCGTCGCGCACCGCCGGATCATCGTCGACCACGACGACCAGGGGTTTGGCAGGCGCGGCAGCACCACGCGGCGGTAGGGCGGTTGTCATGGCGGTGCGCCTTCTGCTGGGGTGGTAGCCAGCACCAACTGGAACCTGGCACCACGACCGGGAACATTGTCCACCGACAGCCTGCCGCCATGCGCCTCGGCGGTGGAGCGGCAGATCGCCAGCCCCATGCCCATGCCCTGCGGCTTGGTGGTGAAGAAGGGTTTGAACAGGGTGTCGAGATGATCCGGCGAAATGCCCGGGCCGCTGTCGGTGATGCTGATGGCCACTTCACCCGACGCGCCTGCCCGGGCGTCGATCTGCACTTCGCGTGCAGCGTCCTGCCCGGCCATGGCCTGGCAGGCGTTGACCAGCAGGTTGACCAGCACCTGCTGCAGCTGCACCCCGTCGCCCATCAACGGCGGCAGCCTGCCGACCACGGCGATGCGCAGCTGTACCGATTCTCGGCTGAATTCGTGCTGCACCAGGCGAACGGCGTCGTCGATCAGCGTCAACGTATCCAGCCGCTGTGGCGGCGTGCTGCGCTTGGCCAGGAACGCGCGGACCCGTTTGACGATCTCGCTGGCCCGGCGCGCCTCGGCCACGCTGCGGTTGATCGCCGCATCCACTTCCTGCAGGTCGGGGCTGTCGCGGTGCAGCCAGCGCAGGCCCGCCTCGCCATTGGTCACCACCGCCATCAATGGTTGGTTGACTTCGTGCGCCAGCGTGGCCGCCAGCTCGCCCAGCGTCGCCACCCGCGTGGCATGGGCCAGTTCGGCCTGCGCACGCCGCGCGGCATCTTCCGCGCGCCGACGTTCGGTGGCATCGGTATGGGTTTCCATGACGCCGACCGCCCGCCCCTTGCCGTCGCGCTGGATGACCCAACGGCTGTCCAGCACGCGCCATTCCCCCGCACGGGTGCGTTGTTCAAGCACGCCTTCCCAGCTGCCCAGCGCGAGCAGCGCGGCTTCCACCTCCTCCCGCGCCTGTGGATACCGCGTGGAGAGCAGCGTGTCGGCCACCTGGCCGATCGCCTCGCCCGCCGACCAGCCATACATCTGCACCGCAGTGCGGTTCCAGAAGGTGATCACGCCGCTGCGATCGCGAACGAAGATCATGTCGTGCGACAGGTCCAGCAGCATCGCCTGGCCGCGCAGGCGCTGCATGGCGTGTTGATGCTGCAGCGCCAGCACCGCAGTGATGCCGATCGCTGCCAGGCTGACCAGCGCGCGGAAGGTCTGCGACCCGACGTGGTTCAACCCGTGCGAGTCCACGTAGGCCACCACGGTCAGCACGATCCCCGCCACCGCGGTGGCGACCAGGTCCACCCGCCGCCCGGTGCGCGCTGCCAGCAGCACTGCCACCACGTACAGCACCGCTACCGCGCCTTCCAGCGTGGTGAGGACATCGACCAGGAAGATGCACAGCGTCAGCAGCGCGGCCGCGACGCGGTACAGCGCGTGGCGAGTGGACACGGTCGGGCCGGCAGGCATCGCGCAATGACCTTCGGTGGGAGGGGCACAGTATCCCCCGCCCCGGCGGGCGGTTGATCCCTCAAAAGAGGGATGTGCCGGGACCGGCCCCAAACCAACGTATGACCCGGAAAAACGATCGCGCAATACCCCCGCCGCGTCCCGCCGCCTAGTCTGGATTCGTCGCCCCACCCCGCTACCGAGACCCGCCATGAACGAGCTTTCCCCGCACGCGCGCCAGACCGTGGCGCTGCACACCCCGTCCGATCTGGGCCAGCAGGCAGTCAAGGACATCGCCGGCGCCCTTACCGTGCTGCTGGCCGATGTGTTCGCGCTGTACCTGAAGACCAAGAATTTCCACTGGCACCTGTCCGGTCCGCACTTCCGCGATTACCACCTGATGCTGGACGAACAGGGCGAGGAGATCTTCGCCATCACCGATGACATCGCAGAACGCGCACGCAAGGTGGGCGGCACCACGCTGCGCTCGATCGGCCAGATCCACCGCATCCAGCGCCTGCTCGACAACGATGCCGACTACGTGACCGCGCAGGACATGCTGGCCGAGCTGGCCGACGACAACCGCCGCCTGGTCAGCTTCCTGCGCGCCACGCACGCGGTGTGCAGCAGCCACAACGACGTGGCCACCACCAGCCTGGTCGAGAACTGGATCGACCAGGCCGAGCGCCGCAGCTGGTTCCTGTTCGAAAGCACCCGGAGGTCGCCATGAAGGCCACACCGAACCACGCCATTGCGGTCGGCAGTCCCGCACCGGCCTTCCAGCTCCCCGCCACCCCCGACCAGCGCCTGGGCCTGGACGAGCTGCGCGGTCGCCCGGTGATCCTCGCGTTCTACCCCGCCGACTGGAGTCCGGTGTGCGGCGACCAGCTGGGGCTGTACAACCAGCTGCTGCCGGAGTTCCACCGCAGCGGCGCGCAGCTGGTCGGCATCTCGGTGGACGGGGTGTGGTGCCACGCCGCGTTCGCGGAGCAGCGACACCTGCATTTCCCGCTGCTGGCGGACTTCGAGCCCAAAGGCGAGGTGGCGCGGCGTTACGGCGCCTACCGCGAACAGGATGGGGTCTGCGACCGCGCGTTGTTCGTGCTGGATGCCGACGGCATCGTGCGCTGGAGCTGCATCTCCCCGTTGGGCGTCAATCCCGGTGCCGACGGCATCCTTGAAGCGCTGGCCCGGATCACCGCCAACGCGACCTCCCCTGCAGGAGCTTCGTCATGAAAGGTCTTACCGTTCCGGTCAGCGCGCTGGACCACAGCCAGGGCCCGCAGGGCGCGCCGATCACCCTCGTCGAGTATGGCGACTACCAGTGCCCGTACTGCGGCGAAGCTTACCCCGTGCTCAAGGCCGTGCAGCAGGCGATGGGCAAGCAGTTGCGCTTCGTCTTCCGCAACTTCCCGATCACCGACAGCCATCCGCACTCGCTTGCCGCCGCGCGTTTTGCCGAAGCAGCCACCGAGATCGGTCGGTTCTGGGAAGCGCATGACCTGCTCTACCAGCACCAGGACGCGCTCACCGCCAGCGACCTGGCGCGCTATGCGCAGGCGCTGGGCGTGAACGCCGCGCTGATGGAAGCCGCAGACAACGGCGCCTTCGACGCGCGGATCGAGAGCGACTTCATGGGCGGCGTGCACAGCGGCGTCAACGGCACGCCGTGTCTGTTCATCAACGGCACGCGCTATGACGGCCCGCGTGACGTGGACAGCCTGGTCGCCGTGATGACCGGCTTGGCCTGACCCGTTACACCGGCGCGCCGGGGCGCGCGCCGTCACCTTTGCGGCCACGGTCAACCCGTCTCCCGTGACCGCCGCCACTGCAGCGGACTCATCCCCATTTCCATGCGGAACATGTAGTTGAATGCCGACGCCGAGGCATACCCCAGCTCGTGGGCGATGGTGGTCGGCGTGCGTCCCTGCGCCAGCCACTCGATCGCGCGCAGCAGGCGCAGCCGCGTGCGCCAGTCGCGCAGGCTCATCCCGGTGTCGCGTTCGAAGTGGCGCGCAAGCGTGCGCGATGAAGCCCCCAACAGCCGCGACCACGCCTCCACGCTGCGTGCATCGCCGGGCTGGTCGTGCAGGGCCTGGCACCAGCGCTGCAGCCTTGCATCCTGCGGCCACGGCAGGTGTCGCCGATGCTGGCGCTGGCGCTGCAGCTGCGTGGTGACCAGCGCACACAGGTGCAGGTAGTAACCTGCATCGTCCTCCGGTCGCACCTGGCCCAGCTCCACGATCAGCTCGCGCAGCAGCGGCGACACATCCAGTACCGCGCAGTGATCGGGCATATGCAGCGCAGGATCATCGGCCACGTACAGATTGCGGAACGCCGCCCCACTCAGCGCGCCGGTGTGGTGCAGCATGCCGGTCGGCACCCACAGCGCCTGTTGCGGCGTGATCACGTGCCGCGCGTTGCGGGCCGTCACCTGCAGCACCCCTTCCGTGGCGAACACCACCTGGTTCCAGTCGTGTACGTGCGGCGGAAAACGCTCGCCGGCGGCCAACTGCTGGCTGCGCGCCATGACCGGCCAGGGCAGTGCGTCCAGCGAAGGCACCGCCACCTCGCGCCAGGGGCTCGCAGCGGATGCAGTGCGGGGTTGGCGGCTGGTCGACATGATGGGTCATTCTATCGAAAGACAGCCGCCCGGGCGGCGGCAGACCATGGGCGCATCGCCCCCGGGACACCACCATGCCTGCCTTCCCCGCCCCCACCACTACCGGCACCGCACTGCACCCGTGGCAGGTCATCAGTGCCGGCATCTGCGCGCTGGTGCTGACCGTCGGCCTGGCGCGCTTCGCCTACACCCCGCTGCTGCCGCTGATGCGCGAGGATGCCGGGCTCAGCGCCGCGCAGGGCGGCTGGCTGGCCACCTTCAACTACCTGGGCTACCTGCTCGGCACCCTGCTCGCCGCGCGGGCAGGCGACATGCAGCAGAAATTCCGCTTCTACCGCATCGGGCTGGTGCTGGCGGTGGCGGCCACCGCGCTGATGGGCGTTACCACCCAGCCATGGGTGTGGAACCTGCTGCGCTTCGTGGCGGGTCTGTCCAGCACCGCCGGGCTGTTGCTGGCGTCCGGGCTGGTGCTGAACTGGCTGCTGGCCCACCAGTACCGCCCACGGCTGGGCCTGCACTTCGCGGGACTGGGCCTGGGCATCGTGGTCTCCGGCGCGGCCACCGGGCTGCTGGCCGGGCATGCCGGCTCCAGCACGCAGTGGATCTGCCTCGGCCTGCTCGGCATGCTGTTCCTGGTGCCGGCCTGGGCCTGGATGCCCCGGCCGTCCCCGATCTCCACCGGCCAGGCAGTGCAGGCGCCGCCGCCACCGGGCCGGCGTTGGCGCCGCCTGCTGATCGCGGCGTACTTCTGCGCTGGCGTCGGCTTCGTGGTCAGCGCCACGTTCATCGTCGCCATCCTGGAGCAGACCGCAGCCTTCCGCGGCCACGGGAGCGCGGTCTGGGTGCTGGTCGGGCTGGCCGCGGTGCCGTCGACCTTCGCCTGGGACCGGATCGCCGCCCGGCTGGGTCTCATCCGCGCCTTGGTCCTGGCATTCGCCCTGCAGGGCGCGTCCTTCGTCTTGCCGCTGCTGGACGACGGCCTGGCCGCCGGGCTCGGCAGCGCGATGCTGTTCGGCCTGACCTTCGCTGGCATCGTCAGCCTCACGCTCACCGTGGTCGGCCGCCATTACCCACACAACCCGGCCAAGGCCATGGCCACCCTTACGCTCAGCTACGGCGTGGCCCAGATCCTGGCACCGGCACTGGCCGGCACCCTGGCCCGCAGCAGCGGTAGTTACCAGGCGTCCCTGGTACTGGCGGCGATCTTCATGGCGATCGGTATCGCGCTGCTGGCTGCCATGCCGACGGAAGCGGGCGACCATGCAGCAGCGACCGTCACGCGCGACACCGGCGCATGAATGTCGGTTCATGCGCAGCGCACACCTGCGATCAAGCACTTGAGCCAGCGCAGCAACGATTGTGAATTTTTTTTGTCGAAATGCTTGCCGAACCCTGCAGACCTCCGTATTATTCGCGTCCTCGCCAGCGGCAACGCAGCGATGAAGTGGCCGAGTAGCTCAGTTGGTAGAGCAGGGGATTGAAAAT
>Ga0209676_1000222_pt1 | contig 124695 bp, 118 predicted proteins | sample AraplaCvi_mLB_r2_FD_184282 | JGI IMG/M metagenome (GOLD analysis project Ga0209676, IMG submission 184282) | Arabidopsis root microbial communities from North Carolina, USA - plate scrape MF_Cvi_mLB_r2 (SPAdes) (version 2) | ecosystem: Host-associated > Plants > Roots > Endosphere | place...
AAGACACCCTACCAACTCCTTCGGGCTTCGATGAACTGAAGCGTAACCGCTGTCGAAAACTGCGTAACTCGTTGAATCTCAAGGAGTTTTCCGTTTCGACTGCGCCGGAAGTGGGGCGAATTATAGACTTCCAGAATCTGCCGTCAACCCCTAATTTGCTTTTACTATGAATAAACCTGAAAACACCCCAAAAAGGGGTGTTTTCATGCCTCATATATAGAAGGGATCAGATGCTCTCTATATAGAAGAGCGCATTCACAGCACGCCCGAGGCTCGCAAGGCATCCACGGACTCAAGCTCAAGCCCCAGCACCCGCTGCAGAACCTGAGCAGTATGCTCTCCTAATAAAGGAGGAGCATGACGGTACTCGACCGGCGTTTCGGAGAGACGGATCGGACTCGCCACCTGAGGCACCAACCCCGCCAATGCATGAGGCAACTCGATCGCCAACCCGCGCGCCTTGACCTGCGGGTCCTCGAACATCTGCGCCAGGTCGTTGATAGGGCCGCAAGGCACTCCCGCCTGCTCCAACTGAGTAACCCACTCAGCGGTGGTCTTGAACACCGTGGCCTGACGGATCAGTGGAATCAGCACCGCCCGATTGGCAACCCGCAGCTTATTAGTCGCAAAACGCGGATCGTCCGCCCACTGCGGTTGGCCCGCCACCTCGGCAAACTTGCGGAACTGCCCGTCATTCCCCACGGTAAGGATGAAATCACCATCCGCCGTAGGAAAGTCCTGATAAGGCACGATATTCGGATGAGCATTACCCAGGCGCTTGGGAGCGACTCCGGTGGTCAGGTAGTTCATCGCCTGGTTGGCCAGACACGCAACCTGCACATCCAGCAGCGCCATATCGATGTGCTGCCCGCCACCACTGTGCTGCCGATGCGCCAGCGCAGCAAGAATCGCCACAGTCGAGTACAGCCCCGTCAGGATATCCGTCAACGCCACGCCGACCTTCACCGGCCCAGCGCCTTCATCGCCCTCGGGACGCCCGGTCAGGCTCATCAGCCCGCCCAGCCCCTGGATCATGAAGTCGTAGCCGGCCCGCTTGGCATAAGGCCCGGTCTGGCCGAAGCCGGTAATGGAGCAATAGATCAGGTCAGGGTTGAGCGCCTTCAGCGACTGATAGTCCAACCCATAGGCCGCCAAGCCGCCGACCTTGAAGTTCTCGATCAGAATGTCGGACTTGGCCGCCAGCTCGCGCACCAGGCGCTGACCCTCCGGCCGAGTGAAGTCGATGGTCACCGATTGCTTGTTACGGTTGGCCGACAGGTAATAGGCAGCCTCCGTAGTGTTCTCGCCATAAGCGTCCTTGAGGAAAGGCGGCCCCCAGGCGCGGGTATCGTCACCATTGCCCGGACGCTCGACCTTGATCACCTCGGCCCCCAGGTCCGCCAGGATCTGACCGGCCCAAGGCCCGGCCAGCACTCGCGACAAGTCCAGCACCCGCAAATGAGATAACGCGCCCATGGTCGCTCTCCTATTAGTAGAACGCCTGGATGCCGGTCTGCGCGCGCCCCAGGATCAGGGCATGGACGTCATGGGTTCCTTCGTAGGTGTTCACCACTTCCAGGTTGACCAGGTGACGGGCGATACCGAACTCGTCGGAGATGCCGTTACCGCCCAGCATGTCGCGGGCCATGCGAGCGATGTCCAGCGACTTGCCGCAGGAGTTGCGCTTCATGATCGAGGTAATTTCAACCGCTGCCGTACCTTCATCCTTCATCCGCCCCAGACGCAGGCAGCCTTGAAGGGCGAGGGTGATCTCGGTCTGCATGTCCGCCAGTTTTTTCTGGATCAGTTGGGTAGCCGCCAACGGGCGACCGAATTGCTGACGATCCAGGGTGTATTGGCGAGCGGTGTGCCAGCAGAATTCGGCCGCACCCAGAGCGCCCCAGGAAATACCGTAGCGGGCAGAGTTCAGGCAGGTGAACGGACCTTTCAGGCCACGTACGTCCGGGAAGATGTTCTCTTCCGGAACAAAGACGTTGTCCATGACGATTTCGCCGGTGATGGAAGCGCGCAGGCCGACCTTGCCGTGAATCGCCGGAGCACTCAGACCTTTCCAGCCTTTTTCCAGCACGAAGCCGCGGATATCGCCAGCATCGTCCTTGGCCCACACCACGAACACATCAGCGATCGGACTGTTGGTGATCCACATCTTGCTGCCAGTCAGGCTATAACCGCCGTCCACCTTGCGAGCACGGGTAACCATCGCGCCCGGGTCGGAACCATGGTTGGGTTCGGTCAGGCCGAAGCAGCCGATCCACTCGCCAGAGGCCAGCTTCGGCAGATACTTCTGCTTCTGGGCCTCGGTACCAAATTCGTTGATCGGCACCATCACCAGGGAGGACTGCACGCTCATCATCGAGCGGTAGCCGGAATCCACACGCTCCACTTCACGGGCAATCAGGCCGTAGCAGACATAATTCAGACCGCTGCCGCCGTACTGCTCGGGAATGGTGGCACCCAGCAGGCCGACTTCACCCATTTCGCGGAAGATCGCCGGGTCGGTCTTTTCATGACGGAAAGCTTCGAGCACACGCGGCGCCAGCTTGCCCTGAGCGAATTGCTCGGCACTGTCGCGCACCATGCGCTCTTCTTCAGTGAGCTGTTGATCCAGCAGAAGGGGATCGATCCAGTTGAAGCTTGCTTTACCGCCCATGAGTGAGTCCTCGTGAAGTAGGTCAACGTTCGTGGGTTGATCCTAGGCCGGCTTGCCGGGCGCGGCAAACGAGGATTTCGCATACTGTTGTGCTAATTTCTCACTCCGTAACAGCCGTAAGCGGCTTTTAGCGATTCCATTAGTGAGATTGCCGTACATGCGCAGAAAGATCCCCAGCACAGCCGCCCTCATCAGCTTCGAAGCCGCCGCACGCCACGAGAGCTTTACCAAGGCGGCGCAGGAGCTTTCGCTAACCCAGGGCGCAATTTGCCGACAGATCGCCAGCCTGGAAGAGTTTCTCGGGGTCGAGCTGTTCCGTCGGTCCCGACGCGGCGTCAAGCTGACCGAAGCCGGGCTCTCCTACAGCCGCCGCGTGGCCACCCAACTGGACGCGGTGGAGCGCGACACGCTTTCCGTCATGGGCCAGCAGGGCGCCAACGTCATCGAGCTGGCGGTGGTCCCGACCTTTGGCACCCAATGGCTGCTGCCCCGACTCAAGGATTTTCAGCAGCGACACCCGGAAGTCACGGTCAACCTGACCAACCGCACCCGGCCTTTCCTGTTCGCCGATACCGACTTCGACGCCGCGATTTACTTTGGCGATGCCGACTGGTCGGGCACTCAATCCCATCGCCTGATGGGAGAAAACCCGATGCCGGTGTGCAGCCCCGCAACCCTGGGCAACCGCACCCGGCTGAGCGCCGAAGAAATCGCCGAACTGCCGCTGCTGCAGCAGACCACACGCCCCTATGCCTGGCGGCAATGGTTCAACTCACAGCACCTGAATATCCCACGGGACATGACAGGCCCGCGTTACGAACTATTCTCCATGCTGGCGCAAGCCGCCATGCACGACATGGGCATCGCCCTGATCCCGCCATTCCTTATTCAACGGGAGCTGAGGGAAAAACGCCTGGTGATCGCCAACCCCGAAGCCCTGGCGAGCATCAAGGCGTATTACCTGATGATTCCCGAGCGCAAGGTGGAATCAGCGTCTTTACGGGCTTTTCGCGATTGGCTGGTGGAACAGGCACAAAGCTACAGCCTAGAGAAATAGCGGGGCAGGGCAACAAGCTGACTTAGTAGTCAGAAAAAACGAAACACTACAGATATAACTAAATGTCGCATTTAGACAGACTGTATCGATAAGCGGAACAACCGTCCTATAAGCGCCTAACCACGCGGCTTGTAGGGCTTTTTGAGGGTCATGAACGCTCATTCACGCGAGCAATATGAAAATTGTTTTATTTTCCGTCGAAATCCTTACAGGTCACGGCTTACAAGGGATTGAGCCCGACCCTTGCGACATTCGGTCACAGGGTGACTTGTAGTTAATTTTCCGTCACCCCTCATAATCCCTTGAAGGGCGTAATGTTCGCCTGCAAAATGCCGCGCCCCGCCTTGATTCTGGCGGGATCGTGCTGATCGGCCGCCCCAGCTGCACCATCCGTAGTGCGCTGGCCTTCTAGAAAAGATCGAAAGCAATAAGATCAAGCAGGAGATTTGACGTGCACATTGGTGTTCCTCTCGAGACCCAAACGGGTGAAACACGGGTTGCTGCAACCCCGGAAACCATCAAGAAACTGATCGGCCAGGGTCATAAAGTCACTGTGCAGAGCGGCGCCGGCATCAACGCCAGTGTTGTCGACAGTGCCTATGAAGCGGCAGGTGCAACCATTGGCAGCGCCAACGATGCATTCGGCGCGGAGCTGATTCTCAAGGTCGTGGCTCCCAGTGACAGCGAGCTGGCCCTGATCAAAAGCGGCACCGTCCTGGTGGGCATGCTCAATCCGTTCAGCAATGAAACCATTGCCAAGATGGCCGAACGCGGTATCACTGCCTTTGCCCTGGAAGCAGCGCCACGTACCTCGCGGGCCCAGAGCCTGGATGTGCTGTCCTCGCAAGCCAACATCGCCGGTTACAAGGCAGTGCTGCTGGCTGCCCACTATTACCCGCGCTTCATGCCGATGCTGATGACCGCCGCGGGCACCGTGAAAGCCGCTCGCGTGCTGATTCTCGGTGCCGGGGTTGCCGGCCTGCAGGCCATCGCCACCGCCAAGCGCCTGGGCGCCGTGATCGAGGCCTCGGACGTGCGTCCGGCGGTCAAGGAACAGATCGAATCCCTGGGGGCCAAGTTCGTCGACGTGCCTTACGAGACCGATGAAGAGCGCGAATGCGCCGTCGGTGTCGGTGGTTACGCGCGCCCGATGCCTGCCAGTTGGATGCAGCGCCAGGCCCAGGCCGTGCACGAACGCGCCAAACAGGCGGATATCGTGATCACCACCGCCCTGATTCCAGGCCGCAAGGCGCCAGTACTGCTGAGCGCCGAAACCGTGGCCCAGATGAAGCCAGGCTCGGTGGTCGTCGACCTCGCCGCGGCCCAGGGCGGCAACTGCCCGCTAACCGTGGCGGATCAGGTGGTGGTCGAGAATGGCGTGACCATTGTCGGCCCGACCAACCTGGCCGGCGCTGTCGCTGCCGACGCCTCGGCGCTGTACGCCCGCAACCTGCTGGACTTCCTGAAGCTCGTCTTCACTAAAGAAGGTCAGTTCGAGGTCAACCTAGAAGACGACATCGTCGCCGCGTGCCTGATGTGCCGCGACGGCCAAGTCATCCGTAAAAACGCCTAAGCAGGGATTCAGACGATGGAAGAGCTTATCTCCCCCGGTATCTACAACCTGATCATCTTCGTGCTGGCGATTTATGTCGGTTATCACGTGGTCTGGAACGTTACACCCGCGCTGCACACGCCACTGATGGCGGTAACCAACGCCATTTCGGCGATCGTCATCGTCGGCGCCATGCTGGCCGCCGCCCTGACCGTGACGCCGCTGGGCAAGACCATGGGCACGCTGGCCGTGGCCCTGGCCGCAGTCAACGTGTTCGGCGGCTTCCTGGTAACCCGCCGCATGCTTGAGATGTTCAAGAAAAAAGCCCCGAAAGCCGTAAAAGAAGAGGCGCCCAAGTAATGAGCATGAATCTGGTAACGACGCTCTACCTGATCGCGTCGATCTGCTTTATCCAGGCCCTCAAAGGCCTGTCGCACCCGACTTCCTCGCGTCGCGGCAACCTGTTCGGCATGCTCGGCATGGCCCTGGCGATCGTCACCACCGTCGGCCTGGTGTTCAAGCTGGGTTCGGAACTGGCGACTGTCGGTATCGGCTATGTGATCGTCGGCCTGCTGATCGGCGGTACCGCCGGTTCGATCATGGCCAAGCGCGTGGAAATGACCAAGATGCCGGAGCTGGTGGCCTTCATGCACAGCATGATCGGTCTGGCAGCGGTGTTCATCGCCATCGCCGCCGTAGTCGAGCCGCAGTCCCTGGGCATCGTCAAGCAGCTGGGGGATTCGATTCCGGCCGGTAACCGCCTGGAGCTGTTCCTCGGCGCGGCCATCGGTGCCATTACCTTCTCCGGTTCGGTAATCGCCTTCGGCAAGCTGTCGGGCAAGTACAAGTTCCGGCTGTTCCAGGGCGCACCGGTACAGTTCGGCGGTCAACACAAACTGAACCTGATTCTCGGCCTGGCGACCCTGGGCCTGGGCGTGACCTTCATGCTCACTGGCAACCTCGGCGCCTTCGCCCTGATGCTGGTCCTGGCCTTCGTGCTGGGCGTGCTGATCATCATCCCGATCGGCGGTGCCGACATGCCGGTGGTGGTGTCGATGCTCAACAGCTACTCGGGCTGGGCGGCGGCGGGGATCGGCTTCTCGCTGAACAACTCGATGCTGATCATCGCTGGCTCCCTGGTGGGTTCGTCCGGTGCGATCCTGTCGTACATCATGTGCAAGGCGATGAACCGTTCGTTCTTCAACGTACTGCTTGGCGGCTTCGGTAACACCGCCGACGCTGGCGGCCCGGCGGGCGCGCAAGAAGCCCGCCCGGTGAAGTCCGGCTCGGCCGACGACGCTACCTTCCTGCTGACCAACGCCGACACCGTGATCATCGTTCCGGGTTACGGCCTGGCGGTCGCGCGGGCCCAGCACGCGCTGAAAGAGCTGACCGAGAAACTGGTACACCGTGGCGTGACCGTGAAGTACGCGATCCACCCGGTAGCAGGGCGCATGCCCGGCCACATGAACGTACTGCTGGCCGAGGCCGAAGTGCCGTACGACCAGGTGTTCGAGATGGAAGACATCAACTCCGAGTTCGGCCAGGCCGACGTGGTGCTGGTGCTCGGCGCCAACGACGTGGTCAACCCGGCGGCGAAGAACGATCCGAAGTCGCCGATCGCCGGCATGCCGATTCTCGAGGCGTTCAAGGCCAAGACCGTCATCGTCAACAAGCGTTCGATGGCCAGCGGCTATGCCGGCCTGGACAACGAACTGTTCTACCTGGACAAGACCATGATGGTGTTCGGCGACGCCAAGAAAGTCATCGAAGACATGGTCAAAGCCGTCGAATAAAACCTGCTCCAGCGCAACACCCAAGACCTCAGCCTTTAGTAGGCTGGGGTTTTTTATTTCCCGCACAAACCCGACAAAAGGCTCTAAATCGCGGCCTTTCATTCGACCTTGGTAGCGGGACGAATTTTTTTGAAATCACTAGACTGCGCATCTTGCTTCCGCTGCCCGAGATAACAATCCATGTACCGTGATCGTATCCGCTTGCCTTCGTTGTTGGATAAGGTGATGAGCGCCGCCGACGCTGCCGCTCTGATTCAGGACGGCATGACCGTCGGCATGAGCGGCTTCACCCGCGCCGGCGAAGCCAAGGCCGTGCCCCATGCATTGGCCGAGCGCGCCAAGGTAACCCCACTGAAAATCAGCCTGATGACCGGCGCCAGCCTGGGCAACGACCTCGACAAGCAATTGACCGAGGCCGGTGTCCTGGCCCGACGCATGCCGTTCCAGGTCGACAGCACCCTGCGCAAGGCGATCAATGCCGGCGAGGTGATGTTCATCGACCAGCACCTGTCGGAAACCGTGGAACAGCTGCGCAACCAGCAGCTCAAACTGCCGGACATCGCCGTCATCGAAGCCGTGGCGATCACCGAACAGGGCCATATCGTGCCGACCACCTCGGTGGGCAACTCCGCCAGTTTCGCGATCTTCGCCAAGCACGTGATCGTCGAGATCAACCTGGCGCACAACCCGAACCTGGAAGGCCTGCACGACATCTATATCCCGACCTACCGGCCGACCCGCACGCCCATCCCGCTGGTGAAGGTCGACGACCGTATCGGCAGCACCGCCATCCCGATTCCGGCGGAGAAGATCGTCGCCATCGTCATCACCAACCAGGCGGACTCGCCATCCACCGTTTCGACGCCAGACAGCGAAACCCAGGGGATCGCCAACCACCTGATCAACTTCTTCAAGCAGGAAGTAGACGCTGGGCGCATGAGCAACAAGCTTGGCCCGCTGCAGGCAGGTATCGGCAATATCGCCAACGCGGTGATGTGCGGCCTGATCGAATCGCCGTTCGAAGACCTGACCATGTACTCCGAAGTGCTGCAGGATTCGACTTTCGACCTGATCGACGCCGGCAAGCTGAGCTTCGCTTCGGGCAGCTCGATCACCCTGTCGAGCCGTCGCAATGCCGATGTGTTCGGCAACCTGGAGCGTTACAAGGACAAGCTGGTGCTGCGCCCGCAGGAGATCTCCAACCATCCGGAAGTGGTGCGTCGCCTGGGCATCATCGGCATCAACACCGCCCTGGAGTTCGATATCTACGGCAACGTCAATTCCACCCACGTCTGCGGCACGCGGATGATGAACGGCATCGGCGGCTCGGGTGACTTCGCTCGCAACGCGCACCTGGCGATCTTCGTCACCAAGTCCATTGCCAAGGGCGGGGCGATTTCCAGCGTGGTGCCGATGGTCAGCCACGTCGACCACACCGAACATGACGTCGACATCCTGGTGACCGAAGTCGGCCTGGCCGACCTGCGTGGCCTGGCGCCACGGGAGCGGGCCCGGGTGATCATCGACAACTGTGTACACCCGGACTATCGCCAGCCCTTGAATGACTACTTCACCGCCGCCTGCGCCCTGGGCGGCCACACGCCGCACATTCTGCGCGATGCCCTGCGCTGGCACATGAACCTGGAAGAAACCGGGCGCATGCTCGCTGTGTGATGGGTACAGTCGATGGCTGACGCAAGCACAGTTGCGTCAGCTCATCGACAACCCTTGAACACCTGTCAAAAACTGTACTTCTGTACTGGTGTTTTACCCCCTAAAAACCCCACCTTTTTCAATAAAACGTCCTGAAACGCACCTAAATGGTGCTGATAGGTACAGTTGCATCATTTCCGAACAGTACAGCACCTATAAACAGTTAACTGGTCCCTCACAATACAGATGAACTGTATCTACAGAGACTGGCGCGAGAGGAGGATCATGGGCACCAGTTAAACCACTACCTAATCCCGCCACAAGCGGAAGGATGCACACCATGGAACGTACACTCAGTTCCGAACTGTTCTTCGAAGACAAAGCTGCAAAAACCCAGGCCTCCCTGCCTCTGCGCGTTCTCGCCAACCTGATGCTGTGGCAGCGCCGCATCTCCAGCCGCCACCAACTGGCTCGCCTGGATTCGCGTCTGCTGGCTGACGCAGGTATCAGCGAAGCTCAACGCTACGAAGAGCTGAGCAAGCCGTTCTGGCGCTAAGTTAGCGTCGCTGGCCCTGACCCACCGGGTCCACCGCCAGCACCCCGAATTGAAAAAACAAAACCCGTCGCGGGCAACCGCGACGGGTTTTGTCGTTTTAGGCCTGGCAATGCTGGGAAGAGCCGGTACAGAAAGGGCAAGGCTCGACAGGTACAGTTTAAATATAAATAAAACTGGACCAGTACAATTTCGCACTGTTGTATCTGTATACGAGCCTGCGTGAATAGCAACATGGTGTCCCAAGTCCCTGACTTCGGCCTGCCGAAAGGACCGCACCATGAACCACATACCAGGACGTATCGCACCTCTCAGCTTCTCCCATCCTCAGATAAGCGCATGGAAACGCTTGTACCGCGCCTTGTGCCAGATGCAGCAGAACGCCCGAACACGCCGCGTACTGGCAGGACTCAACGATCAGCAATTGTCCGATGTAGGTATCAGCCATAGCGACCGCATGGCCGAACTGGAGAAACCCTTCTGGCGCTAGTTCGCGCCAAGACAGCAGAAGAGGGCTATTCGAACAGATGGGGTGGGCCTAATATCCCGTAGTGAGTAGCGATTTTCCTGAAGGGGCGTCTGATTCATCTGCCCTCACAGCGGCTACCCGGTGCCCACTCAGCACCACCCTATCTGTTATCAAGGAGTTTTACCTATGTCCCGTCTTCGCCTGCTCAGCGCTGCTGCCTTGCTGGCCTTGGCCTCCAACGCCCACGCCTCCAGCTTTATCGTCACCACCGATGCGGTAGTCGGCGCACTCAAGGCCACTTCCGATGCGACTTCCGACGTCACATCCTCGTTCCGTGACGACAAAATCGTGCGCGCAGCTCGCGACGACGCCGCCAGTTTTGTCGCCACCGAAGGCGCCATTCGCGGTGTGAAGCTGGAAAGCGCGTTTGACCACATCCGCCAACAGTTGCCACAACTGAGCGCTACTGACGCCCAGCTCGCTCAGGCCATCCTGACGATCTGACGCCAGTCCGGCGACGGGTGCGCCCAACGCACCCGAAACCCTGGGCGCTGGCTCTCGCCCGGGCATTGCGCTAGCCTTGCCGCTGGTTTTTCAGCTGTCGAGACTCATGCGTTTTTTCAGATCCCTGCTTACCGTCCCTTCGTTGATTGCCGTTTGCTGGACAGGCTCGGTCGCTGCTTTCGACTTGAGCACACAAGGCCTGGTCATCACTGGCTACGCCACCAGCAAGGTGACCTCCGCGCCTTTCGACAACAAACGCGTACTGGCTGCCCAGGATGATGCCGCGGCGTTCGTCGCCACTGACGGCCACCTGCGCGGAGCCCGGCTGGAATCAGCCCTGAAATACCTGCGTAAAACCCAGCCACAACTTCATGTCGGCGACCTTGAACTGGCGCAGGCAATTCTCGTCCAATAACTATCCCTGTCATCCCGGAGTCGTTCCATGCGTAGCCCGCTGATTGCTGCCACCCTTGGCCTGTTGCTGTTGGCTGATGTGGCCCAGGCACAAACCCTGGTAGCCACCAGTAACATCATCGTTCGAGCCTTTGGTCGTACCATCGATTTCACCTCGGACACCACCACCTCCATCCGCGACTCGAAAATCGTGCGTGCCGCTCATGACGACGCCGCCAGCTTCGTCGCCAGCGACGGCGATATTCGTGGCGCCCAGCTGGAAGCCGCCTTCGATACCTTGCGTAACCGCGTGCCGGAAGCCCGCGACGCCAGTGATCAGGTGCTCGCCGAAGCCATCCTCGCACTGTGAGGCCGCTCGCTGCCTGGCTGCTGGGTGCAGCGCTGTTACTCTTGGGCAACAGCGCTCAGGCCGGACTGCAACTGCGGCTCAAGACCGAAGGCTTGAGCCCGGAGCAGCAGCACGCCAGCCAGGCGCTGCTGGATGAAGCGATGCAAGCGCTGCCGCCGCGCTTCATCGAGCAACTGGACCGTCGCATCGATGTCGGCTGGACCGACCACATGCCTCACAACGCCTACGGCCAGGCATCGCTGGTCGACGAACTCGACCTGAATCGCAAGCTGCTGGCCGGCCTCACCGACGGCAGCGCGGCCACCCAGAAAACCCATCGCCCCCATGGCACCGTGCGCCGGGAAATGCTCGCCACCGTGCTGCATGAACTCACCCATATTTATGACCGTTCGCGCCTGTGGTCGGGCGCCGAGCGCACGCTGATCCAGCGTTGCAGTCGCCAGAACAGCGCCTCGGGCCTGATCGGGCTGCCGGACCAGTGCCGCGGCCAGACCGCGCGCCGCTTCACCCTCAGCGACGACCCGCGCCTGCTCGACCTCGCCGGCTGGCCGCAATACGTCGGCCGCCGCGGCGAACGCGAGCAGTACAACCGCCAGATCGCCCGCAGCCCGGATATCTACGAAACGACCAACCCGAAAGAGTTCGTCGCGGTGAATATGGAGTACTTCCTCCTGGACCCGAGCTACGCCTGCCGCCGGCCAGCGCTGTACCGTTATTACCAGGAGCATTTCGGCTGGGCGCCGAAGGCCAAGGACACCTGCACCCAATCCTTCGCCTTCCTCAATGCCGGCAACGACTTCGCCAAGCAGCCGCTGGGCAAGGTCGACCCGGAGCGGGTCTACGCCGTGGATTACCTGCTGGCCGAAGCCAACCAGAACTGGGTCAGCCGCTGGGGGCACAGCATGTTGCGCCTGGTGATCTGTGCACCTGGCCGGCCACGCGGGCCGGATTGCCGGCTGGACCTCGAGCAGCACCTGGTGCTGTCCTACCGCGCCTTTGTCGGTGACGTGCAGCTGTCGAGCTGGGACGGCCTGGTCGGCAAATACCCGTCCCGCCTGTTTATCCTGCCGTTGGCCCAGGTCATCGACGAATACACCAAGACCGAGTTGCGCAGCCTGGCTTCGGTGCCGCTGAACCTCTCGCGCAGCGAGATCGAAGAGGTGGTCGAGCGCGCCGCCGAGATGCACTGGAGCTACGACGGCAACTATTACTTCCTGTCCAACAACTGCGCCGTGGAAAGCCTGAAGCTGCTGCGCAGCGGCAGCAACAATGCCCAGCTCACCGGGCTCGACAGCATCATGCCCAACGGCCTGCTGGAAGTGCTCAAGGGCCGCGGCCTGGCCGACACCAGCGTGCTGGACGACCCTCGCGAAGCCTTGCGCCTGGGGTATCGCTTCGACTCTTTCCGCGACCGTTACCAGGCGATGTTCGAAGTGTTGAAAAAGCATCTGCCGATCAAACAGAACAGCGTCGAAGACTGGCTGTCCCTGAGCGCCGCGCAGCGCCGCCAGTGGTTCGACCAGGCAGACCTGCGCACCAGTGCTGCCTTGCTGCTGCTCGAACAGGCAAGCTTCCGGCGCCAGCTGCTGCTGGCCCAGGACGAGGTCAAGCAGCGTTATCTGGGCGCTCGCGACCTGCAGAACGGCGGCATGGACAAGGCCAACAAGACCCTGCAGGAAATCCTCGCCAACAGCGGCTTCCTCAGTCGCCCGGCCGAGTTGCTCGGTAGCAGCGGCTATGGCTTGCCGCAGCCAAGCGAATGGCAACGCCTGGAATCGGAAAGCAGCCTGCGCCAGAAAAAGCTGCAGGTCCTGACCGGCGATCTGGACAAGGAAGTACGGGCCTTGCTGGAGCCGAAACGCGCCGCCGAAATCGCCGCCAACGAAGCCAACCTGAAACAGCTGGGCGAACACCTGCGAGCCTTGCACAAGGCCGCGGGCGGACTCGAGCTGCCCTGATCCCGCATCACGGGCCAGCCTCCTTTATAGGAGCACCGCTGGATAGCTGGCCCGCGAAGCGATCCCGCAACCTTACAACGTCTCCTCGGCCTCTCCCGGCAACTGCTCATCCAGGTGCAGCCAGGGCAAGCGGCTGCCGGTCCAGATATGCCGCTCGGCCGGCGCCAGTTCCGGATGATCCAGGGTAGCGATGGTCACATCGATGCTGTCCGGGCTCAGTTGAGTGATCAGCGCCAGATGGGCCCCGCAGTTCGGGCAGAAATACCGCGCACAGCCGGGCGAGGAGTGGTAACACGCCGGCGTCCCGGCCAGCCACTGGAAAGCCGGGCGGGGCAGGGTGATCCAGGTGGTCACCAGGCCGCCGCTGACCCGTCGGCAGATCGAACAATGGCAATGGGCGATATCGCGCAACGGCCCGCTGAACTGATAACGCAGCTGGCCGCAGTGACACCCGCCGGTATGCAACAGGCTCATACAAGGACCTCCCATCGAATGGCAGCGGAAAACTCCGCCAACTGGCCGATCTGATTGTTTTTTAACCGCACGTCGGCTTGCGACGCATCCGATCATTGCTTTCTACAACGAAAGGTAGCTGAAAGCTTCCGCGATTAGGATCGCCTCCACTGCCGGCAACAGACCGGTTGGCCAATGGGCGTTTTCGCGCCTCCAGGCCCAATTAACAACAACAATGGTGATTCTGATGTCCGTTCGTACCCGCCTTTTCGTCCCGCTTCCTCCACGTCCCGCGCTTCCCGTTCTGCGCTGACCCCAACCGGTTCGCCATTCCCTAGCCGCGCTACGCCTGGAGTATTCCCATGCTGACTTTCCTTGGCTTCGCCATGGTCATCACCTTCATGTTCCTGATCATGACCAAGCGCCTGTCTGCGCTGATCGCCCTGATCATCGTTCCAATCCTGTTCGCGCTGTTCGGCGGCTTCGCCCCGAAGATCGGCCCGATGATGCTCGAAGGCATCACCAAGCTGGCACCGACCGGCGTGATGCTGATGTTCGCCATCCTGTATTTCGCCCTGATGATCGACTCCGGCCTGTTCGACCCGGCCGTGCGCAAGATCCTCAAGCTGGTCAAGGGTGACCCGCTCAAGGTCTCGGTCGGTACCGCCGTGCTCGCGCTGGTGGTGTCCCTGGACGGCGACGGCGCCACCACCTACATGATCTGCGTGGCGGCCATGCTGCCGCTGTACAGCCGTATCGGCATGAGCCCGCGGATCATGGCCGGCCTGATCATCCTGGCTGGCGGTGTGATGAACATGACCCCCTGGGGTGGCCCGACCGCCCGTGCCGCCAGTGCGCTGCATGTCGACCCGTCGGACATCTTCGTGCCGATGATCCCGGCGATGCTGGCCGGTGTGGTGGCGATCCTGGCGATCGCCTACATGTACGGCAAGCGCGAACGTGCACGCCTGGGTGAACTGCACCTGCAGGGCGACGAGATCGACCACAGCGAAATCAGCGTTTCGCAATTCCCGGACGCCCGCCGTCCGAAGCTGATCTGGTTCAACGGCGCCCTGACTTTCGCCCTGATGTGCGCACTGATCGCCGGCCTGTTGCCGCTGCCGGTGCTGTTCATGGTGGCCTTCAGTATCGCGATGATCGTCAACTATCCATGCCTGCAACAGCAGAAGGACCGCGTCGCGGCCCACGCTGGCAGCGTACTGGCGGTGGTCGGCCTGATCTTCGCCGCCGGTATCTTCACCGGCATCCTGTCCGGTACCGGCATGGTCGACGCCATGTCGAAGAGCCTGCTGGCAGTGATTCCGGATGCGCTGGGCCCGTACCTGGCGGTGATCACCGCGCTGGTGAGCATGCCGTTCACCTTCTTCATGTCCAACGATGCCTTCTATTACGGCGTGTTGCCCGTTCTCGCCGAGGCCGCCAGTCACTACGGCATCACCGCGGTGGAAATGGCACGTGCCTCGATCGTCGGCCAACCCGTCCACTTGCTCAGCCCGCTGGTACCATCCACCTACCTGCTGGTGGCCCTGGCCGGTATCGAGTTCGGCGATCACCAGCGCTTCACCCTCAAGTGGGCAGTCCTGGTTTGCCTGTGCATAATGTTCGCCGCCTTGCTGATGGGGATTTTTCCGCTGTTCAGCACTCTATAAAAAGCAATGACTCACCGCGTCGGCCGCTAGACTTCGCTCTCTGAATTCTCGCCTGGCGCGGTACAACACTCGCTCAAAGGAATACACATGGAATGGCTGACCAACCCGGAAATCTGGGTTGCCTTCTTTACCCTGACCGCCCTGGAAATCGTCCTGGGTATCGACAACATCATCATGATCTCGATCCTGGTCAGCCGCATGCCCAAACACATGCAGGCACGGACCCGGATTTTCGGTCTGGCGCTGGCCATGATCACGCGGATCCTCCTGCTGCTGTCGATCACCTGGGTCATGCGCCTGACCGCCGACCTGTTCGTGGTCTTCGGCCAGGGTATTTCCGGGCGTGACCTGATCCTGTTCTTCGGTGGCCTGTTCCTGCTCTGGAAGAGCTCCCAGGAGATGTACCACGCCCTGGAAGGCGAGGACGAAACCGCCGATGAGCCGAGCGGCAAGGGCGGCAACTTCTTCTACACCATCATCCAGATCGCGATCATCGACATCGTGTTCTCCCTGGACTCGGTGATCACCGCCGTCGGCATGGTCTCCCATGTGCCGGTCATGGTCGCGGCGATCATCGTCGCGGTGCTGGTGATGATGCTAGCCTCGGGCACCATCAGCGAGTTCATCGACAAGCACCCGTCGCTGAAGATGCTGGCGCTGTCGTTCCTGCTGGTGGTCGGTACCGTACTGATCGCCGAGGCGTTCGAAGTGCATGTGCCAAAAGGCTACGTCTACTTCGCCATGGCCTTCTCGCTGGCGGTGGAAGCAATCAACATCAAGATGCGCACTGCCATCGCGAAAAAGAAAAAGCAGCAGGACCCGGTGAAACTGCGCAAGGACATCCCGGGTCAATAACCCGAGAGCGCAGTAGAAAGAAGGGGCTTTCGAGCCCCTTTTTCACGCCCGCGAAAAGCCGTTTTTTCATGACAGTTTTATTTCAATCGCCGCATCAGCTATGCGATGCTGGCGCACAGACCGTTAGCCAACTACAGCTTAAGTACAGAACGTAGAACGACGCGCGGCACCGTTAACTTGCCCCTCTGGGGCGCTATTCACCACAGGGGGCCATTATGCTCACCCTGCTCAATTTGCTGTCCGCCGTGGCCTTGCTGATCTGGGGCACGCATATCGTCCGCACCGGCATCCTGCGGGTCTATGGCTCGAACCTGCGTCACCTCATCGGCCAGAACATGGCCAAGCGTCCGCTGGCCTTCATCGCCGGAATCCTGGTCACCGCCATGGTCCAGAGCAGCAACGCCACGGCGATGCTGGTCACCTCGTTCGTCGGCCAGGGGCTGATGGCCCTGACACCCGCCCTGGCGACCATGCTCGGCGCCGACGTCGGCACCGCGCTGATGGCCCGGGTGCTGACCTTCGACCTGTCCTGGCTGTCGCCGCTGCTGATCTTTCTCGGGGTGATCTTCTTCCTATCGCGTAAACAGACCCGCGCCGGCCAGCTCGGGCGGGTAGGGATCGGCCTGGGGCTGATCATCCTGGCGCTGCAACTGATCGTCGAAGCCGCCGCGCCCATCACCCATGCCCAGGGTGTGAAAGTCCTGTTCGCCTCGCTGACCGGCGACATCCTACTCGACGCCCTGATGGGTGCGCTGTTCGCCATGATTTCCTACTCCAGCCTGGCCGCCGTGCTGCTTACCGCGACCCTGGCCGGGGCCGGCGTGATCAGCCTGCCGGTGGCCATCGGCCTGGTGATCGGCGCCAACATCGGCAGCGGCGTGCTGGCCTTTCTCAGCACCAACATGCAGAACGCCGCCGGCCGCCAGGTGGCGCTGGGCAGCCTGCTGTACAAGCTGATCGGCCTGCTGCTGATCATTCCGGTGCTCGATCCGCTCGCCCACTGGATGGACAGCCTGGACTTCAGCCCGCAAGAGGTGGTGATCGGTTTCCACCTGCTCTACAACACCCTGCGTTGCCTGGTGCTGCTGCCGACGGTCGGGCCGATGGCCAAGGTCTGCGCCTGGTTGCTGCCGGAGCGCCCGGAAACCAATGGCCGGGCCAAGCCTCGCCACCTCGACCCGACCGCCCTGGCCACCCCCAGCCTGGCCCTGGCCAACGCGGCGCGGGAAACCCTGCGCATCGGTGACCTGATCGATAACATGCTCGAAGCCGTGCGCGATGTGCTGCACGGCAAGCAGACCGCGGTCACCCAGGAAATGCGCAACCTCAACGACGACGTCGAAGTGCTCTACAACGCGATCAAGCTCTACCTGGCGCAGATGCCCCGGGAGGACCTCAGCGAACAGGACAGCCGGCGCTGGGCCGAAATCATCGAACTGGCGATCAACCTGAAACTGGCCAGCGACCTGATCGAACGCATGCTGCGCAAGATCCAGCAGCAGAAGACCGCGCAGCGCCGCTCCTTTTCCGAAGTCGGCATCGAGGAACTGGCCGGCCTGCACGAACAGCTGATCGCCAACCTGCGCCTCGGGCTTTCGGTGTTTCTCAGCGCCGATCCGGAAAGCGCCCGGCAGTTGCTGCGGGAAAAACGCCGCTTTCGCGCTCAGGAACGTCGCCTGGCCCATGCCCATGTCAGCCGCCTGCAACGTAAAATCGTCCAGAGCATCGAGACCAGTTCGCTGCACCTGGAACTGATCGCCGATATGAAACGCTTGAATTCGCTGTTCTGCGGCAGCGCCTACGTGGTGCTGGGTTCCTCCGAAACCGGCGCGCTCGCCGTGGACGATATGGCTGACATCACCCATTCACCCTGAACATCCACAGTTACTCGAAGTCTGTAGAACTTACGCCCGTCGTAAGGAAGCCTGTTATGCGTTGCCTGTTATTCGCCTGTCTGCTGCTCGGATCAGTCCATTCGTTTGCCCTGGATCGCTTCCAGGTCGAGGGCTACATGCTGCCCAACGGCCTGCAATTGCTGCTCAAGCCGGGCAGCGAGCGCGGCCACGTGGCGATTCGCCTGGTGGTCGGGGTAGGGCTGGACGATTTCGGCTGCGCCGACAAGGAACTGCCGCATGTGCTCGAACACCTGCTGTTCAGCGGCATCGACGCCAGCGGCGAGGGCGGGCTGGAAGAACGCATGCAAGCCCTGGGCGGCGAGTGGAACGCCTATACCGGCAATGCCGACACCACCTTCGTCATCGAGGCCCCGGCGAAAAACCAGCGCCAGGTACTCGACCTGCTGCTGGCCCTCTTGACCCGCACCGAACTCGACGACAACGCACTGCAAACGGCGAAACGGGTGGTCGAGCGCGAGGACGGCGGGCACTACTCGCACCTGCAACGCTGGCTGGACCGCCAGGACCTCGGCCACACCGCCAGCAACCAGCTGGCGGTGGAGCTGGGCCTGAAATGCGCCGAACGGGCCGAGGTCGATCAACTGACCCTCGAACAGCTGGAGCGGCTGCGCAAGGACTGGTACGCGCCGAACAACATGACCCTGATCGTCGTCGGCGACCTTGATCGCCTGTTGCCGGCCTACCTGGAGCGCAGCTACGGCGCGCTGGAACCGGTGGAGCCCAGCGAGCACCAGGGCCTGCCGGACATTCAACAAACCGCCGCCGCCGAGCGCAGCCTGATCCACGGCTGGGTCGGCGACAGCGCCAAGCTGCACTGGCTGTTTCCCGAGCCAACCCTCGACCGGCAGCACGATGAAACCTTCGACCTGCTCAAGGATTACCTGGACTGGGCGCTGTACCAGAAGCTGCGCCTGCAGCACGAGCTGTCCTACGGACCGAACAGCGAACGCGAGGTGTTTGGCGGCGTCGGTTTTCTCAGCCTGAATGCCGACCTGGAGCGCGCGGACGTGCCCCAGGCCCGGCAAGCGATCGATGAGCTCAAGACGCAACTGCTCAAGGACGGCCTGGAGCCGGCCACCTTCGCCCGCCTGCAACAGGCCGCCATTGCCCGCCAGGCCTGGGCGGTGCAGGGCAACAGCGCCCTGGCGGACTACTACTGGGGCGCCTTGAGCGACTACGCGGACGGACATTTCAGCGACCCGGCCAAGCGCCTGAAAGCCGTCAGCCTGAAGCAGGCCAACCAGGCCATGCGCCAGTTGCTGGAGCAGCCCGGCTACCTGCGGATCGAAAAACCGCTGCTGAGCTACACGGCCTTGAGCGGGCTGATCCTCGGCGCACTGCTATTGATCATTTTGGCGCTGTTCGGCTGGCGGGCTTATCGCAAACGAATCCGCGCCTGATGCGTCATTTGTCATGCTAAACCGTTATTCTGTCGGGGATTTTTTCTAGTGTGAATCGCCGAATGCCAAACCTGACTCATTACATGCAGCGCATCCTGGAACTGATGAAGCGCTACCCAGGGGTCATTGCGCTCGGCGGTTTCATTTCCGGTGTCGGCAGTTTCATCCTGGTGGACCGTCAACAGGGCCTGGCCACCTGGATCGCCGTGATCATGCTGGTGAGCTGGATCTGGCTGATGCTGGAAAACAGCCTGACCCAGCTGTTCACCAAGATCTTCAAGCGGGAAATCCCCCAGCCGCTGCTGCGTTACGCAACGCAGATGATTCACCAGGAAAGCCTGTTTTTCGTCCTGCCGTTCTTCTTCATCACCACCGCGTGGAACAGCGGGCAGCTGGTATTCACCGGCCTGCTGGGCGCCTCGGCGCTGGTCTCGATCATCGACCCGCTGTACTACAAATGGCTGGCCCCGCGGCGCTGGCTGTTCCTCGCCCTGCACACCCTGACGCTGTTCGCCGCGTTGTTGACCGCGCTGCCGATCATCCTGCACCTGACCACCGCGCAGAGCTTCAAGCTGGCCCTGGGCATCGCCATGCTGCTGTCGTTCCCCAGCCTCGCGTCGATCTTCCCGATCCGCAACCTGCGCGGTGCGCTGATGCTGCTGGGCATGACCCTGGCCATCGGCGGCACTGGCTGGCTGCTGCGCTCCTGGGTTCCGCCGGCGACCTTGTGGATCGCCGAGGAAGCCATCAGCACCCAGTTGCAGGACCGTACCCCCGGCGCCAGCCTCAAGGAAGTCAGCGCCAGCGACGTGCGCAGCGCCGGGCTGTATGCCTACACCGCGATCAATGCGCCGCGCGGGCTGGACGAGCGCATTTATCACGTCTGGCAATTCAATGGCAAAGAGGTCGACCGGGTGGCCCTGGACATCCACGGCGGGCGCAAGGAAGGCTACCGCGCCTGGTCGCACAAGCAGAACTTCCCTGGCGATCCGACCGGCAACTGGCAGGTCCGGGTGCTGACCGAAGACGGACAGGTGATCGGCGTGCTGCGCTTCAAGATCACCGGCGCCAACGGACAAAACTCAGCACCTTAGTACAAGGCAAAGTCGCCTCGATCGTGGTATTACGTAGCACTGCGTAAAAACCATGCAAGCACGGAGCTTATGACCCAGAGCGCGACGGCCGGCAGTGCCCAACTGGATACGTCGAATTCCCCCTCGCGGTTGCGAGTCACGGGGGACTGGACGCTCGTCCATTACACCGAGCTCAAGCACCTCTGCGAAAAGCTCACCGGACAATACGACACCAGCACCCACATCGACCTCAACGGCCTCGGCGCCCTGGATACCGCGGGCGCCTCGCTGTTGGTCGAGCTGCTGGGCTCCGAGCGTCTCGGCAAGTCCGCCGAACACCCCGACTGCACCCTGTCTTCAGCCGACCGCGCGCTGCTGCAGACCGTCTACTGCTCGCTGACCGACTTCTGCGTGCCGCTCAAGGAACCGGAAGTATCGGTCGGCATCCTGTTGCTGACACGGATCGGCAAGGCGGTCGACGCGATCTGGCAGGACACCCTGAAGCTGCTGGGTTTCGTCGGCCTGATCCTGGAAACCCTGGCCCGCGGCCTGCTGCGCCCCAAGCGCTGGCGCATCACGCCGATGGTCGCGCATATCGAGCAGACCGGCCTCGACGCCGCGCCCATCGTCGCCCTGCTGACCTTCCTGGTGGGCGCCGTGGTGGCCTTTCTCGGCGCCACGGTGCTGCAGAGTTTCGGCGCCAGCATCTTTACCGTGGACCTGGTGGCGTTCTCCTTCCTGCGTGAATTCGGCGTGCTGCTCACGGCGATCCTCATGGCCGGCCGGACCGCGAGCGCCTTTACCGCGCAGATCGGCTCTATGAAGGCCAACGAAGAAATCGACGCCATCCGCACCCTGGGCCTGGACCCGATGGAGCTGCTGGTGCTGCCGCGGGTCCTCGCGCTGCTGGTGGCGCTGCCGATGCTGACCTTCCTGGCGATGCTCTCGGGGATTGTCGGTGGCGGGGTGGTCTGTGCGCTGTCGCTGGATATCTCGCCGGCGATGTTCCTCGCCTTGCTGCAATCGGACATCGGCGTGCAGCACTTCCTGGTGGGCATGGTCAAGGCGCCGATCTTCGCCTTCCTGATCGCTGCCATCGGCTGCCTGGAAGGCTTCAAGGTCAGCGGCAGCGCCGAGTCGGTGGGGGCCCACACCACCTCCAGCGTGGTGCAATCGATTTTCGTGGTGATCGTCCTCGATGCCGTCGCCGCGCTGTTCTTCATGGAGATGGGCTGGTGAACCGTTCAGTGCGTCCGCCCAGCGAGGCGGTGATCGAAGTCCGCGGCCTGTGCAATCGCTTCGGCCCGCAGAGCGTGCACGAAAACCTCGACCTGGACCTGTACAAGGGCGAGATCCTCGCCGTGGTCGGCGGCTCGGGCAGCGGCAAGTCGGTGCTGCTGCGCAGCATCATCGGCCTGCGCCAGCCCAGCGAAGGCTCGGTGCGGGTGTTCGGCCAGAACCTGCCGAGCCTGGCGGAACATGAGCGCTCGCTGATCGAACGGCGCTTCGGCGTGCTGTTCCAGAAGGGCGCGCTGTTCTCGTCGCTGACCGTGACCGAAAACGTCGCCCTGCCGCTGATCGAGCACGCCGGCCTGAGCCGCGCCGACGCCGAGCACCTGGCGGCGGTGAAGCTGGCGCTGGCCGGGTTGCCGCTGTCGGCGGCCGACAAATACCCGGCCTCGCTGTCCGGCGGCATGATCAAGCGCGCCGCCCTGGCCAGGGCGCTGGCCCTGGACCCGGACATCCTGTTTCTCGACGAACCCACCGCCGGCCTCGATCCGATCGGCGCCGCGGCGTTCGATCAATTGATCCTGACCCTGCGTGACGCCCTGGGCCTGAGCGTGTTCCTGGTCACCCACGACCTGGATACGCTGTACACCATCACCGACCGGGTGGCGGTGCTGGCGCAGAAGAAGGTGCTGGTGGCGGCTGCCATCGACCAGGTCGCCGAGACCGACGACGCCTGGATTCACGAGTACTTCCATGGCCCTCGCGGCCGCGCGGCGTATCAGGCCGCTACACAGCTCAACGAGGTATGACATGGAAACCCGAGCCCATCATGTACTGATCGGCCTGTTCACCGTGATTGTGGTGGTCGGCGCCCTGCTGTTCGGCCTGTGGCTGGCCAAGTCCAGCGTCGACACGGAGTTCAAGGACTACGAGGTCGTGTTCAACGAGGCCGTCAGCGGCTTGTCCAAAGGCAGCGCCGTGCAGTACAGCGGGATCAAGGTCGGCGATGTGGTCAGCCTGCGCCTGGACCCGAACGACCCGCGCCGGGTCCTGGCGCGGATCCGCCTGAGCGGCGAAACCCCGATCAAGGAAGACACCCAGGCCAAGCTGACCCTGACCGGCATCACCGGGACTTCGATCATCCAGCTCAGTGGCGGTACTCCACAAAGCCAGCCGCTTCTGGGCAAGGACGGCAAACTGCCGGTGATCGTCGCTTCGCCATCGCCGATCGCCCGCCTGCTGAACAACAGCGAAGACCTGATGACCAGCGTCAACCTGCTGCTGCACAACGCCAACAGCATGTTCTCGCCAGAGAACGTCGAGCGCATCGGCAACACCCTCGAACACCTGGAGCAGACCACCGGGGCCATCGCCGAACAGCGCGGCGACGTGCGCCTGGCCATGCAGCAGCTGGCGTCCATCGGCAAGCAGGCCAGCGCCACCCTGGAACAGACCACCGCGCTGATGCGCAACGCCAACGGCCTGCTCAACGAGCAGGGCAAGCAGATGTTCGGCAGCGCCGAGCTGGCCATGCAATCCCTGGAACAGAGCAGCGCCACCATCAACAAACTGCTGACCGACAACCAGGACTCGCTGAACAACGGCATCCAGGGCCTCAATGGCCTGGCGCCGGCGGTGCGCGAGCTGCGTGACACCCTGAGCTCGCTGCGGGCCATTTCGCGTCGCCTGGAAGCCAACCCCAGCGGCTACCTGCTGGGCAGTGACAAGAACAAGGAGTTCACGCCATGACGCGTGCCTATCGCTCATTCGGCCGACTGGCCCTGGCCGCCGGCTTCGCCTTGAGCGGCGCCTGCTCGATCCTGCCCCAGGCCGACCCGGTGGATATCTATCGCCTGCCCACGGCCCAGAGCGCCGCAGCCCAGCCTCAGGGCCACACACAGCCCTGGTCCCTGCGCCTGACCAAACCCCTGGCGAGCGACGCCTTGAACAGCGCGAGAATCGCTGTGATCCCCCAGGGCGATGTGATCAGCAGCTACAAGGACGCGCGCTGGAGCGATCCCGCGCCGGTGTTGTTGCGCAATCGGCTGCTGGACGGATTCCTCGCCGACGGCCGGGTGCAACTACTGGGCACCGACGACAGCGATGTGCAGACCGATCTCGAACTGGGCGGCAACCTGCAGGCATTCCAGAGCGAATACCAGGGCAAGGCCGTGGCGGTGGTGATCCGCCTGGATGCGCGCCTGGTGCGCGGCTACGACCAGAAGATCCTGGCCAGCCAGCGCTTCGAAGTGCGCCAGCCGCTGAACGATACCAAGGTGCCGGCGGTGGTCGCCGGATTTGGCCAGGCGGGGGATGCCTTGAACCGGCAGGTGGTGGAGTGGACGGTGAAGCAGGGCAGCCAGTTGGTCAGGCGCTGACGGGCTGATCGCAGGCAGGCCTTGCTCCTAGGGGGGTTTTATCGTCCTCAGGGGGAGCAGGGCCTGGCCGCGAATCGATCCACGCCTTATCCGAAGAACCAGTAGCACACCGCAATCGCCGCCACCACGCCGGCCAGCTCGGCCAGCAGGGCGCAGCCGACGGCATGGCGCGCGCGCTGGATGCCGACCGAGCCGAAGTACACCGCCAGCACGTAGAAGGTGGTCTCGGTACTGCCCTGGATAGTCGCCGCGGCCAACGCAGGGAAACTATCCACGCCTTGGGTCTGCATGGTTTCGATCAGCATCGCCCGCGCGGCACTGCCGGAGAAGGGCTTGACCAGGGCCGTCGGCAGGGCATCGACGAAACGCGTGTCCCAGCCAGCCCATTCCACCAGATGGCGGATGCCGTCCAGGCCGAAGTCCAGGGCGCCGGAGGCGCGCAATACGCCTACCGCGCAAAGCATGGCCACCAGATACGGCAGCAGGTTCTTGGCGACGTCGAAACCTTCCTTGGCGCCCTCGACGAAGGCCTCGTAGACCTTGACCTTGCGTAACGCGCCAATCACCAGGAACAGCATGATCAGGCCGAACAACGTCAGGTTGCCCAGGATCGACGACAGCGACGCCAGCGCGGTGGCCGACAGCGTGGCCAGCAGGGCCATGAAGCCGCCCAGGGCCAGGGCGCCGGGAATCAGGTAGGCCAGTACCACCGGGTCCCACAGGCGCAGGCGCTGCATCACCGCGACCGACAGCAGGCCGACCAGGGTCGAGGCGCTGGTGGCCAGCAGGATCGGCAGGAACACCAGGGTCGGGTCGGCGGCGCCTTGCTGGGCGCGGTACATGAAGATGGTCACCGGCAGCAGGGTCAGGGACGAGGCGTTCAGCACCAGGAACAGGATCTGTGCGTTGCTCGCCGTGGTCGCGCTGGGGTTGAGGTCCTGCAGGGCGCGCATGGCCTTGAGGCCGATCGGCGTGGCGGCATTGTCCAGCCCCAGGCCGTTGGCCGCGAAGTTCAGGGTGATCAGGCCAATGGCTGGGTGCCCTGGCGGCACGTCCGGCATCAGGCGGGTGAACAGCGGGCCCAGGGCCTTGGCCAGCCAGTCGACGATCCCGGCCTTCTCGGCGATCCGCAAAAAGCCCAGCCACAGGGTCAGGGTGCCGAACAGCAGCACCATCACTTCCACCGACAACTTGGCCATGGCGAAGATGCTTTCCACCATCGCCGAGAAGATCCCGGCGTTACCGCCGACCAGCCACTGCGCCAGCGCTGAAACGGCCGCCACGATGAAGAAGCCAAGCCACAGGCCATTGAGCATCAGTTATTCCCCCAGAAGATGCGGCGAATGATAGCGGGGCAGACAGAAACGACAAACCCCGGATTGACCGGGGTTTGTCGATGATGACAGAGCAGAACATTGCTAGCCGCCGCCACAGGCTGCGCTCGCCTGCGCAGGAGGCGCCGCGGTCCGGATCGCGAAGTTCCTGCGGAACTTATCGCAGCCTTCGGCAGCGGCTACAGGTATCAGCCTTTGGTGACTTCACCGGCCGGCAGCGGCTCCTTGCTGCGCCAGTGCGGCAGGGAGTTCCAGTAGCGCTGGCCCTTGGCGTCGTCGTACATGCCTTCCCAGCGAGCGATGACCAGTACCGCCAGGGCGTTGCCGATCACGTTCAGGGCAGTACGGGCCATGTCCATGATGCGGTCGACACCGGCGATGAAGGCCAGGCCTTCCAGAGGAATGCCCACGCTGCCCAGGGTCGCCAGCAGGACCACGAAGGACACGCCCGGTACGCCGGCGATGCCTTTGGAGGTGACCATCAGGGTCAGGACCAGCAGCAGTTGCTGGCTGATCGACAGGTCGATGCCGTACAGCTGGGCGATGAAGATCGCCGCGATGCTCTGGTACAGGGTCGAGCCGTCGAGGTTGAACGAGTAACCGGTCGGCACCACGAAGCTGCAGATGGCTTTCGGCGCACCGTAGGCTTCCATCTTCTCGATCACCCGCGGCAACACGGTTTCCGAACTGGCGGTGGAGTAGGCCAGCACCAGCTCATCCTTGAAGATGCGCATCAGCTTGATCACCGAGAAGCCGAACAGGCGAGCGATCAGGCCCAGGACCACGAAGGCGAAGAAGGCGATGGCCACGTAAACCAGGATCACCAGCTTGGCCAGCGGCAGCAGGGAGGCGAAACCGAAGTTGGCCACGGTCACCGCGATCAGGGCGAATACGCCGATCGGGGCGTAGTTCATGATCATGTGGGTGACTTTGAACATGCTTTCCGAGACGCCCTGGAACATCTTCACCAGCGGCTCGCGCAGGTCGGCCTGCAGGCTCGACAGACCGAGGCCGAACAGCACCGAGAAGAAGATGATCGGCAGCATCTCGCCGCGGGCCATGGCCGCGAAGATGTTCGATGGGATCAGGTTGAGGATGGTTTCGATGAACGCGTGTTCATGCTGTACCTCGGCGGCGGTCGCCTGGTACTTGGAAATATCCACGGTACCCAGGGTGCTCATGTCGATGCCGGCGCCCGGGTGGAACACGTTGGCCAGCACCAGGCCGACCAGGATCGCGATGGTGGTGACGATTTCGAAGTAGATGATGGTCTTCAGGCCGATACGCCCGAGTTTCTTCGCGTCGCCCACGCCAGCGATACCGACGATCAGCGAGGAGATCACGATCGGGATCACGATCATCTTGATCAAGCGGATAAAGATATCGCCCGCAGGTTGCAGGACGTTGCTGATCCACCAGGCTTTTTCGGCACTGAAATGGTTGAGCAGCGCACCAATTGCAATCCCCAGCACCAGACCGATGAGGATCTGCCAGGCGAGGCTTAGTTTTGCCTTCTTCATATCATTACCCTTACTTCAGTTGGACTCGGGCTGATGCGCGAACTGGAACGCTCAATGGCGGAAAAGTCTGTGCATCGGCCCCCGTATAAGGTCATCCCGAGCGAGCATTTACGGCTCTCTGCAGGCGAAAAAAGGCGCAACTATTCCGACGCAAGGGGGGCGCGTCTAATGCCGTAAACGCCTACCCTATGCCGAATCGGCATGAGTTTTTCTAAACGAAACGGGCGTCCCAACCGGTTCGAATGCGACATTTCGGCCTGACCATCTACCGTGAAACGGCCATTTCAGGCGGCATTCAGCGCTTTTGGGCGGGCTCGGAATGACCCTCGAAAGAAGGGAAAGTTCTTACGTTAGAACCAGAAATCCCGTCTGGAAAAAGGCAAAAGTTTCTCGATGTACGGTCGCAAGGAAACACCGTGAAACGGTTAGGCCAGGCAATTCGGGATATTTGTCGCGAATCCCTACCTGAAAAAGGCAGGCACCGCTCTGCCACAAAGGTTTGTGGCATTCAAACACGACGCAAGTCGCCAAGCCTGAGCGGCTTGCGAGCTTGCGCCGCAGTTTTTCCTGACCCGGCCCTCGCGGAGGCACCCCCTGTACCCCTAGGTCACTCCGATCCGGTTTCGATCAGAACGTCCCGGCCCCCTGGTCATGCGCTGCCCCTCCTCGGGGCGGTGCAACGAAAAGCAAGACCCGCCGGGCACTCGCTTTCCATGATCGAAGCTTTCGAACCGCAAACTCAGTACCAGTTCGGGTCCTTTTTCAGCTGTTCCCTGAGCAAGCCCTGCATGCCAGCATCCGGCTTGCCGAGAAAACGGTATTCGGCATGGCGGGTCGGCGACTTGTCCGCGGGCAGGCCCGCCGGCACTTCGACCAACATGGCGTAGGCGTGTTTCTTGTCGAAACTGAACGCCACGATCAGGCGCTGATTGCGACAGGTGTCGCGGGTTTCGCAAAGCGGACCGACCAGGTACTTGTCGCCGTCTTCTTCCAGCGCATTCATCTGCTGCGCGTCACCGGACAGGTTCATCACCCACTCCGGCAGGCGCTCTTCCTTTTCGACGACGTCCTGCCAGGTTTCGCGGTATTGCGGGTCGCTGTTCAACAACTCGTTGACCCGGGTCTGACCGTCGTTAGCCGCCATCGCCGTGGCCGCGCCGCCCAGTAACAGGGCGGCGGCCAATGCTTTCAAAGAAACGCTCATGTTCAACCTCGACCACGACGGCCAAAGAAGAAGGAAGCGATGAACATCACCAGGAAAACGACAAAGAGAATCTTGGCGATACCCGTGGCGGTGCCCGCGATACCACCGAAGCCCAGTACCGCGGCGATGATGGCAATGATCAGGAATGTGATTGCCCAGCTCAACATGGTCATTCTCCTTACGCTTCTATTTAGAGGTACTGCTTAGCCGGCCCGCAGTTGCGTACTGGCTGTCCTGCCTAGAACACCCAGCGCTCCTGATAAGCCGTGTCGGTGGCAGGCTGAGCCTGCTCGACGTCCATCAGATGCAGCGGGGCGGAATCGGCAAACCGAGTGCTGACTGCACTGAAGTGGGTTTGAGTGGTGTGATAAACCGGCAACCTCACAGCCTCTTGCTGCTGGCTCTGCTCCCAACGTGAAAACTGCTGACCGCCAATCAAGGTCACCAGCAATGCCAGGCTGGCGAACAATCCCTGCTGCAGATGCAGGGGCGAAACAGACAATTGGGCGAGACGTTGGCGTTTCATCCGGAGGCTCCTCCCACGCGGGTCATTGTTCTCAAGCGCTTGTGGCTACGCTTGCGGCTTGTTCGGCCGAGTCTGATCAGACTGTTGCAGCCTGCATGCCAGTTTTTTGAATTGAAATAAATCCAATAAAAACAATGAGTTGAAGACAAACAAGGCCGCTCTTCATACGCCATCCTGCACGATGTCGCCCTGGACACCGTGCGAATTGCACGATTGGACTGATACGTGAGGAAAAAAACGCGGCTGAAAATGCAGGGAGTACAGTGACGAAATCGGGAAAGAATTCCGGAAAAGTCCTAAAGGCAATAAAAAGCCTATTATTTTCAATCGATTAGCAATACATCCTGGAGATGACTAACCTGCACGCCTGGGAATCGACAAGAATTAACCATGCAACTTGCCCGATTTTTCCGGGACTAAATAAGATCACTCACTTCAGGAGCTTCGGACATGGAATCAGCACCGGAAAATCAAGGCCGCATTCTTCTGGTAGATGATGAGTCCGCAATCCTGCGTACCTTCCGTTATTGCCTGGAAGACGAGGGCTATACCGTCGCCACGGCCAACAGCGCCGCTCAGGCCGAGGCCTTGCTGCAACGCCAGGTGTTCGACTTGTGTTTCCTCGACCTGCGGCTGGGCGAGGACAACGGCCTGGACGTGCTGGCCCAGATGCGCATCCAGGCCCCCTGGATGCGGGTGGTGATAGTCACCGCCCATTCGGCCGTCGACACCGCGGTGGACGCGATCCAGGCCGGCGCCGCCGACTACCTGGTCAAGCCCTGCAGCCCCGACCAGCTGCGCCTGGCGACCGCCAAGCAGCTGGAAGTCCGCCAGCTCTCGGCGCGCCTGGAGGCCCTCGAAGGCGAAGTGCGCAAACCCAAGGACGGCCTGGACTCCCACAGCCCGGCGATGAAAGTGGTGCTGGAAACCGCCCGCCAGGTCGCCGGCACCGACGCCAACATCCTGATCCTCGGCGAATCCGGCACCGGCAAGGGCGAACTGGCCCGGGCCATTCACGGCTGGAGCAAGCGCGCCAAGAAATCCTGCGTCACCATCAATTGCCCGTCGCTGAACGCCGAGCTGATGGAGAGCGAGTTGTTCGGTCACAGCCGCGGAGCCTTCACCGGCGCCAGCGAAAGCACCCTTGGCCGGGTCAACCAGGCCGACGGCGGCACGCTGTTCCTCGACGAGATCGGCGACTTCCCGCTAACCCTGCAACCCAAGTTGCTGCGGTTCATCCAGGACAAGGAATACGAGCGGGTCGGCGACCCGGTGACCCGCCGCGCCGACGTGCGCATCCTCGCCGCGACCAACCTCAACCTCGAGGACATGGTGCGCGACGGGCGCTTCCGTGAAGACCTGCTGTACCGCCTGAACGTGATCACCCTGCACCTGCCGCCGTTGCGCGAGCGCAGCGAAGACATCCTGACCCTGGCCGACCGTTTCCTCGCACGCTTCGTCAAGGAATACGCCCGTCCCGCCCGAGGCTTCAGCGACGAGGCCCGCGAAGCGCTGCTCAACTACCGCTGGCCGGGCAATATCCGCGAGCTGCGCAACGTGGTGGAACGCGCTAGCATCATTTGCCCCCAGGAGAAAGTGGAGATCAGCCACCTGGGCATGGCCGAGCAACCCACCAACAACACCCCGCGCATCGGCGCCGCCTTGAGCCTGGACGAGCTGGAGAAAGCGCATATCGGCGCCGTGCTGGCCACCAGCGATACTCTCGACCAGGCCGCCAAGACGCTCGGCATCGACGCCTCGACGCTGTACCGCAAACGCAAACAGTACAACCTGTGAGCCGCACCTCATGAAGTTAGCGATGAAACTGCGCACGAGACTGTTTCTGAGCATCTCGGCGCTGATCACCGTGGCGCTGCTCGGCCTGCTGCTCGGGCTGGTCAGCGTGATGCAGATGGCCAAGACCCAGGAAGCGCTGATCCGCAACAACTTCATCACCCTGGACCTGGGGCTCAAGCTGCGCCAGACCCTGGGCGACCAGCTGATCATCATGCTCAACCACAACCCTGACCGGGCGGCGCTGGACGACTCCAGGCAGGAATACCTGGCCCTGCTCGAGCAGGGCATCGAGCATGAACGGCAAAACCATATAAGCGACGGCTTCACCCAGGCACGCGACGACTACCAGAGCTTCTTCGAAGCCTTCGAGCGCGCCGGCGGGACCTCGGCAGGGGTCAATGGCAATACGGAACTGACCCACCGCTTCAATACCCTGCGCAATGGCTTGATCAGCGAACACAAGCAGGCCCTGGACAACATCAATGACATCGAACACCAGGCCCGCAATCGCGCCTTGCTGATCGCCGGCCTGCTCGGCCTGGTCGGGCTGGCCGTGCTGATCATCGGCTTCATCACCGCCCACGGCATCGCCCGGCGCTTTGGCGGCCCCATCGAAGCCCTGGCCAAGGCCGCCGACAATATCGGCCAGGGCAACTTCGACGTGACCCTGCCGCTGTCTTCGGCGGCCGAGATGAACTTGCTGACCCGGCGCTTCGGGATCATGGCCCAAGCCCTGCGCGAGCATCAGGCCACCAATGTCCACGAACTGCTTGCCGGCCAGCAGCGCCTGCAATCGGTGCTCGACAGCATCGACGACGGCTTGCTGATGATCGACCGCCAGGGTCACCTGGAACACCTCAACCCGGTGGCGCAACGTCAGCTGGGCTGGGACGAGGAACGTCTCGGACAAGGGCTGGGCAGCGCCCTGCAGCGACCGGAGCTGGACGAGCAACTGCAACTGGTGCTGCGCGGCGGCAGCCTGGAACGGCCACCGGAAGACCTGAGCATCGAAGTCGATGGCGAATCGCGCCTGCTGACGTACAGCCTGACCCCGGTCAGCCATCCCCAGGGGCATATCCTCGGCGCGGTGATGGTGCTGCACGATGTCACCGAGCAGCGGGCCTTCGAGCGCGTGCGCAGCGAGTTCGTGCTGCGTGCCTCACATGAATTGCGCACCCCGGTCACCGGCATGCACATGGCGTTCGGCCTGCTGCAGGAACGCCTGCGCTTCCCCGAGGACTCCCGCGAAGCCGACCTGCTGAACACCGTCAACGAAGAAATGCAGCGCCTGATGCAACTGATCAACGACCTGCTGAACTTCTCGCGTTATCAGAACGGCCTGCAGAAACTCACCCTGGCGCCCTGCTCCCTCGAAGAGTTGCTGGAGCAGGCGCGCAACCGCTTCATCGGCGCGGCCACGGCGCAGGGCATCGAGCTGCTGGTGGAGCTACAGGAGCCGCTGCCGCGGCTGCATGCCGACCGCATGCAACTTGAACGGGTGCTGGACAACCTGATCGACAATGCCCTGCGGCATACCGCCAAGGGCGGGTTGATTCGCTTGCAGGCGCGCCGGCATGGCGAGCGGGTCATCATCAGCGTCGAAGACAACGGCGAAGGCATTGCCTACGGGCAACAGGGACGGATTTTCGAACCCTTCGTCCAGGTCGGACGCAAGAAAGGCGGGGCCGGCCTGGGCCTGGCGCTGTGCAAGGAAATCGTGCAACTGCACGGCGGGCGCATGGGCGTCTATTCGCGGCCCGGGCAGGGGACCCAGTTCTATCTGGCCTTGCCTCTTTAGGGGCTAGACCTCGTCGTCCCGACGCCGCGAGCCCAGGCGGCGTCCGCGGGTAATCAGGTCGATGAACTGCACTGCGCTCAGCGCATGGGCAAACAGCCAGCCCTGGCCAAAACGCACGCCCTCGCTGCTCAACAGCAACGCTTGATCCTCGAACTCGATGCCCTCGGCAATCACCTTGAGCTCCAGGGCATGGGCCATGCGAATGATGTGCGGGGCGACACCGCTGCTGGCGGCGTCGTGCCCCAGGGCATCGATGAATGCCTTGTCGATCTTCAGGTAATCCACCGGCAGGGTCTGCAGGTAGGCCAGGCTGCAATACCCTGTGCCGAAGTCGTCGATCAGCACCTGATGGCCAACGTCCCGCAAGGCTTGCAGGTTATGCCGGGCGACCACCACATCGATCAGCCCGCGCTCGGTGACTTCGAAGGCGATCTGCCGCGCCGCCACCCGATGCAGCGCCAGCAGGCGCGCCATCACCTTGCCGATCCGCGGCACCATGACATCGCAGGCTGCCAGGTTGACCGAGATGTACAGCTGCGGATTGGCCCGCAACAGATGCCCCAACTGCTCGAGCAGGCGTTGCAGGACAAAATCGGTGATGGGGCGGATCTGCCCGGTGTTCTCCGCCATGGGAATGAACAGCTCCGGACTGGTCAGGGTGCCGTCCGGACGGCGCCAACGCAGCAGGGCCTCGGCGCCGACACACTGGCGCGTTCGCAGATCGAAGATGGGCTGATACAGCACCTGCAGCTCGCCACGACGCAGCGCCCCTTGCAATTCGGCGCCCAGGGACTGGCGATGCCCGGCCAGCTGAAAGGCCAGGCCGCCGATGAAGATCGCCAGCGCCAGGCTGCTGGGCAGCAGCCACCACCACCCCTCGAACATTTCTCGCTGCATGTTGGTGCGGGGGGTGACGAGTACCAGCTGATACTCCGGATTGCGGGTGGGCATCCGGTAGATCAACCGGTCCTGGGTCACTAGCAACGGGCTGCGCCCCGTCGGCGGCCACGGTTCGGTCGGCGGCCATTCCAGCGCCGGCCCCAGCACCGGGATGGCCCGCAAGCCATGGTCGAGAACCACCATCAGGCTGCTGTTGGCGGGCAGATCGACCATATCGGTCAGATGTCCGCGAGACGTCGCCACGCGAAAGTTGCCGCGCCCGAGCATCAGCGCCGCACGGTTTTCGTTGGGTTCGGTGGAGGTGTTCAGCCAGTACTTGTAGGTCGGGCCGCTGATATCCGGCGGCCGCATCACGGCCAGGTTGTCCTGGCGTGGCCAGTTGGTGCAGGCCTGGGCAGCATCGATGTAGGCCGCCTCATAAATGAAGCGATAACTGAAGCTGATCTGCTGCAGGGTCGCGACCATCTCGGGGCTGCATTCGCGCAGGGGCTGCGCCTCGAGCACGTCCAGGCCTTCGCGCAGCTGGCCGAACAGTTGCTCCAGGCGTTCGAGAAAGCGCTGGCCCTGGGCATTCATCTGCTCGCTTTCGCGCAGTTGCGCCTCGTGCATCGCAATGCCCAGGCTCGCCGCCAGCAGCAAGACCGCACTCAATACAGCCGCGCACGTCGCCAACAGCCAGGGGCGATAGAACCAACTGCGCAGGGGTTCGCGGGCGGCCAGCATCATTGGATATCCGAGGGTTACCAATGAGTTATAGCTACTGATTGAGAAAAAGCCCTGACCGTCGGGCGGGCGTCATTATTTTGTCTGGTTGAGAACCTGCAGGATCGCAGCGCTTTGCGCATCCGGCTGGCCGTCGAAACGCGACGGCCGGTAATGCATCTGGAACGCGGCCAGCACGTGACGGGTCGCCACATCCAGTTCGCCAGTCTGCGGCGTCTCATAACCAAGACGCGCCAGGCCTTGCTGGAACCAGGCGACGCTCGGCAACTGCGCGGCAAAGAACGCCTCCTGGCGTGCCACCGCCTGGGCATTCGGCCAGCGGCCCAAGCCGGCTTCGGCCAGACGCTTCCAGGGGAACAGCGGGCCCGGGTCGAGCTTGCGCAGGGGAGCGATATCGCTGTGGCCGATGATGTGTTGTGGCGCAATGTTGTTGCGCTTGCTGATGTCCTTGAGCAGCACGATCAGGCTCTGGATCTGCGCTTCGCTGTAGGGGTACCAGACACGCCCGGTGGGCAGGTCGCGAAAGCCCGGGTTGACGATCTCGATCCCGATGGAGCTGGAGTTCAGCCAGGTACGGCCTTGCCACTGGCTCTCGCCGGCGTGCCAGGCGCGGTATTGCTCGTCCACCAGCTTGTAGATGGTCGCCGCCTTGTCGTCGCCGATCAGGTAGTGGCTGCTGACCTGGCCATGGGTCAGCAGTTGCAGGGAGCGCTCCATCGAGGCCGAGGTGTAATGCACCACCACGAATTGCACCCGCTCATCGAAATTGACCGAAGGGTGGCTGGTATCGAAACGCGGACCGCTGGCGCAACCGGCCAGCAACAGAAGGGACAAGGCGAGGGCAAGAACTTTCATGGTGGAAGCAGTACGCTGGAGAAAATAATGCAACAGTGTAACGTACTGCCTTTGCGGAAAACCGGCAAAAACACCGGTTTATACAAAATGGAACAAATTATGCGTCAGCCCAGTTCCACCCGGTTGCGCCCCGCCTCCTTGGCCCGATAGAGCGCCTGATCGGCTCTTTTGAGCACCAGATCGCTGCGTTCTCCCGGCTTGAAGGCACTCATGCCGATGGACATGGTGATGGTCACGCGCTCGCCCTTGAAGTGGAACGGACAGGCTTCGATGGCCGCCCGCAAGGTTTCCGCCAGGCGCGCCCCGACCGGCCATGAGGTATTGGGTATCAGCAGAACGAACTCTTCACCGCCGAAACGGGCGATGAAATCACTGCCGCGCAGGCGCTTACGCAGCACGCCGGCGATGATCTTCAACACCTTGTCGCCGGCCAGGTGACCGTAGTTGTCGTTGATGCGCTTGAAGTGGTCGAGGTCGAGCATCGCCAGCAACAAGGTGTTGCCGTGCTGCTGCCACTGCGCCACTTCATGCTCCAGGCGCTCGCTCCAGGCCGCGCGATTGGGCAGGCCGGTGAGGGGGTCGATCAACGCTTTCTGCCGCTGTTCTTCCAGGTGTTCGCGGTAGCCCTGGGCTTCCTGCTCCATGCTCGACACCCGCTCGGCCAGGCTTTGCAGGCGTGCGGCCACTTCCTTCTCGCGCTCGTCACGCTGTTTCTGGTGATGGTCCATGGTGCCGAGCAGGCCTTCCAGGTGGCTTTCCAGGACCTGCTTGAGATCGTCCAGATCCGCCGCTTCCTGAACGCTGCTTTGCAGGCCATCGACCTGCTCGCGAATCTGCGTGTCCATCTCCCGCGCCGCGGAACTGCTGTCGGCATGGCCTTCGCTGGCGGCCTGCAGGTTGCTCTGGAAGGATTCCAGGCGCTCGTTGAGCTGCTTGAGATAAGCCTCGAACTCATGCTGGCCGCTGTCGGTAATCGCCAGCATCAAGACTGCCAGATCGTCGAGGATCGGCAGCAATTCGTACCAGTTCAATCCATGTTGCAAGCGATCGCGCATGGACTCGGCTTGCGGCCGGTGACGCTCGGGCAGGCTCAAGTCGTCCAGCAGGCCGAGCAGGGTATGCTCGATGTGCTTGGCCACCGAACTGTAGGACGGCTCCGGCGAGTCGGGCAGGGCGTACAGCACATCCTGCTCGGCCTGCTGCGGATCGACCGCCGCCAGCGCCTCGGCCATGGCCGCCGGCAATGGCAAGCGGTCAAGCAGCACAGGTGCCGGGGTCGCCTCGGCGGGTGCGGCAACGATCAATTCGTCCGGGTTGGAAAGAACAACCGGAGCCTCGACAGCCGGCGGCTGCACGGACAACGGCGCTTCGACGGGTTCAGACGCAACTGGCAGTTGCGGCTCCTGCGAATCCGGCATCGGCGGTGCTGGCTCGACGGCGATGGGTTTCTCCGACTCCAGCACCGGCGGCACAAAAGCCTCGACCTGGACAGCCGTGATTACCTCGGGCATTGCTTGCGGCTGTGGCTCAGGCGGCTGGCTGACAGCCGCGAGCTTCTCGACCACAGGCGGGGACGTCGGCGCCGAGGCTTCGGCCGGCTGTGCGGGCGCGGCTTCGACCCGAGGTTGGGGCGTCTCAACTCTTTCAGCCGTTGCCAGCGGCTGCTCCATAGCCGGGGCTGCCACTACCGCAGACATCACAGCCGCGGACGCTGCAGGCGCTTCGTCGGCGTCACGACCACCAAACAAGCGCTGCAGCAAACCTGGGCGGCTCGGCTCCGGGGGGCTCTCCAACTGGCTCAGCGCCTTGCCTTGCAGGCCGCTCAGTTCGCCCAGCAACAGTGGGATTTCCCGGGCCTGGCCGACGCGACCATCCAGCTGCTTGGCGAAGTTTTTCAGCGGCCGACTCACCTCGCGGGGCAACGGCAGCTTCTGCAACTGGCTAACCAGCGAAGTCAGGGCCGTGCTCATTTGCTCGATGCGGGTCTCGCGACGCTGCTCGGAGTCCAGCACGGCTTTTTCCAGGCGTGGCAACAGCGCCGCCAAGGCCGCGTCCATATCGTCGGTGCGCACCACCTCGCGCATTTCCTTCATGCACTGGTCGACGGCGCGATCAGTCCCTTCGGCCGCCAGCGTGCTGCGCACCAGGCCACGGCGAAGCAGGTCGAGGCGGGCATTCCAGCGTCGCTCGAGTTTTTCCTGTTGTTCGATACTTTTGAGGTATTTCTCTTTCCAGCGCTGGGCGTCGTCGCTCATTCATGGGTTCCGCGAGGGGCAGGACTCAGCGCGGGCAATGCATCGGCCGTGAGCGAACCCGGCAGACGAATCTCTACCGCGACCGGCAGGTGATCGGAAATCGGTTGGGCCAGGACTTCGACCCGCTCCAGCGTCAGGCTGGGGCTGAGCAAAATATGATCAAGACAGCGTTGCGGGCGCCAGCTGGGGAACGTCGCTTCCAATTGCGGCGCCAACAGACCGAGGTCGCGCAACGGCGAGTGCTCCAGCAGATCGCTGGCATGGGTATTCATGTCGCCCATCAGCACCTGATGCTTGTAGCCGCCGATCATCTCGCGGATGTAGGCCAGTTGCCGGGTGCGCGTACGGGCGCCCAGGGCCAGGTGCATCATCACCACCACCAACGCCTCGGGACCATCGCCGAAGCGCAGAAGGATCGCACCACGCCCCTTGGGGCCTGGCAGCGGATGATCTTCGATCGCCCAGGGGCGTAGGCGGCTGAGCACGCCATTGCTGTGCTGGGCCAGGCGACCGAGGTTGCGATTGAGCTGTTGGTACCAGTAGGGGAAGGCGCCGAGCTGGGCCAGGTGCTCGACCTGATTGACGTAGCCCGAGCGCAGGCTGCCGCCATCGGCCTCCTGCAAGGCAACCAGATCGAAGTCGCCCAGCAGATCGCCGATCCTTTGCAGGTTGTCGGCGCGCCCGTTGTGCGGCAGCAGGTGCTGCCAGCCACGGGTCAGGTAATGCCGGTAACGTTCGGTACTGATACCGACCTGGATATTGAAACTGAGCAGCCGCAGACGGCTGTCTGCCGGCAGGCCGGAGGACGCCACATGGTGCTCGTTGACCCGCGGATCATGCAGGCCAACGATGCGTTCCGTACCCCAACGTCGCATGGCAGGGGCTCGCCTACTTGGCCGCCCGCTCTTTGGCGATCAGCTGGTCAGCAACGCTCAGGGCACCTTCAGGACCACCGGCGGTGCCCAGGTCGAAGCGGTACTTGCCATTGACGACCATGGTCGGTACGCCGGAGATCTGATAGGCCTGGGCCTTCTTCTTCGCGTCCTCGACCTTGCCTTTGACGGCGAACGAGTTGTAGGTGCTCAGGAATTTATCCTTGTCGACGCCTTCGCCAGCCAGGAACTCGGCCATTTCCTCTGGGGAAGCGAGTTTCTTGCCGCCATGGATGGCTTCGAATACGGCTTTGTGGACCTTGTGCTCGACACCCATGGCTTCCAGGGTGATGAACAGTTGGCCGTGAACGTTCCAGATACCGCCGAACATGGCCGGGATGCGTACGAAGTTGACGTCGGCCGGCAGTTTTTCAGCCCATGGGTTGATGGTCGGCTCGAAGGCGTAGCAGTGCGGGCAGCCATACCAGAACAGCTCGACCACTTCGATCTTGCCAGGCACCGCAACCGGAACGGCGCTGCTCAGCTCTACGTATTGTTTACCGGCTTCAAGGGGTTCGGCGGCTTGAGCGGTCATGCCAAACAGGCTGGCAGTGACGAGAGCGGCGCTGAGAATCAGATTACGCATGCTTTACTCCTGAACAAGTAAGGTCGCCTCGCGCGGCCTGTTCACAGACAGGTCATGGCGGGGCTTGAGTTCGCTAGTGTAGCGGCAGACGCCATAAAAAAGGGCGGCCTGGGCCACCCTTTATGCTTTCATCGACAGATTAATCGATCATTAACGTTGCGCAAGATAGACCCTTTCGCAACATGATCGCCGGCCTCAGTGCAGGCCCTGGATGTAGCTGGATACTGCTTCGATGTCCTTGTTGCTCAGCTTGGCGGCGATGCTGCGCATGATCATGGTGTCGCCGTCGTTGGTGCGGTTGCCTTCGCGGAAGTCGGTCAACTGCTTGGCTACGTACTGGGCGTGCTGGCCACCCAGGTGCGGGAAGCCGGCGGCGGCGTTACCCGTGCCATTTGGCGAGTGGCAACCGGTGCAGGAAGGCATGCCTTGATCCAGCTTGCCGCCACGGAACAATTCTTCACCGCGAGCCACGACTTTCGGGTCTGCCGCGCCGACGCTGCCTTTCTGGCTGGCGAAGTAGGCGGAGAGGTCGGCCAGGTCCTGATCGCTCAGGTTGGTCAGCAGGCCGGTCATTTCCAGCACCTGGCGCTTGCCGGACTTGATGTCGTGCAACTGCTTGTTCAGGTAACGCTCACCCTGACCCGCCAGCTTTGGAAAGTTAGGCGCCATGCTGTTCCCATCCGGACCATGGCAAGCACCACATACAGCGGCTTTCGCCTGACCGGCAGCGGCGTCGCCTGCAGCATGGGCGACACCTGTGATGCCCAAGGTCAACAGCAGACTCACGAGTAATTTGTTCATCAGCTAATCCAACTACGGCTAAGGGTTAAGAGTTATGGACCGGGATCACTCGCTCATCCAAAGGATGATGGCTCGGTAATCCTCGGCACTGCAGTCCATGCACAAACCACGCGGCGGCATCGCCTTGAAACCCTGGGTCACGTGTTGCACCAGCGTCTCCATACCTTGCGCCAGCCTCGGCGCCCAAGCTCCCTGGTCCCCCTTGCGGGGAGCCGTTGGTAGTTGGCCGGAATGACAAGCCCCACAAACACGGTTGTACACAGCTTCCGGATCCTGTGTAGCCTGAGCGCTGTAAAGCGGTATCAGGACGCCGGCAGCCAGCAGCCATTTCGTCATAAAACGACCTTTTCAGGGTTGAGAGCGTGCTGCGTTCTAATGCGCAATCAAGGTCTATCGCTCTCGTGAACTTCATCCTACGCTGGGACAAAGCGCACACAAAATCTGCGGCATTATATACTGGCGTTACTGAAACGGAAACGACACCGCTCGCCGCGTCCATTCTCGGCACCGCCCCTATCGGAAATCCCATGCAACTGAAAAACCCCATTCTTGGTCTGTGCCAACAGTCCACTTTCATGCTCAGCGCCGCCAAAGTCGATCAATGCCCCGACGACGAAGGCTTCGAAGTGGCCTTCGCCGGGCGTTCCAACGCCGGCAAATCCAGCGCCCTGAATACCCTGACCCATGCCAGCCTGGCACGCACCTCGAAAACCCCGGGCCGCACGCAGCTGTTGAACTTCTTCAAGCTAGACGACGATCGCCGTCTGGTCGACCTGCCGGGTTACGGTTACGCGAAAGTGCCGATCCCGCTCAAGCAACACTGGCAGCGCCACCTGGAAGCCTACCTGGGCAGCCGCGAGAGCCTGAAAGGGTTGATTCTGATGATGGACATCCGCCATCCGATGACCGACTTCGACCTGCTGATGCTCGACTGGGCCGTCGCCAGCGGCATGCCGATGCATATCCTGCTGACCAAGGCTGACAAACTGACCTATGGCGCGGCCAAGAACACCCTGCTCAAGGTGCAGGCGCAAATCCGTAAAGGCTGGGGCGACAACGTCACCATCCAACTGTTCTCGGCGCCAAAACGCATGGGCCTGGAAGAGGCCTACACTGTACTGGCGGGCTGGATGGAACTGGCAGACAAAGGCGCCGAAATCGAAGCCTGAAAGACATACGTAAAACTGCCTATGGTGTGATCAGGCAAGGCAAAAGCGCGGCTCGAAAGCGGAGTTTACTGGCTGTAAATGAGCATTTCGAGCCGCGCTTTTAACGCAGCATGATCGCGCCACAGGCAGTTTTGGGGCAAAAAAAACCCCGGACTTCGTATGGGGAGGGGAAGTTCGGGGTCCAAGTTCCGGACCGCTAGGGCGGGGTCCAGATATCTGCCAACACTTAACACAACATAGGAGCATCGAAGGGCTTCACCAGCCATTCAGTTACTCTGAGTGGGCTTTCACGGATTAAGTTCCGGGAGGTTTCAAAAACTATTGGCAATAGTCGATGAAATTTTCCGCACTAATAGCTCTTCGCCAGCCTTCGCCGCGGCACTATGCCGCGGCCAAAGTACTGCCTTCTCGCCTCAGTGCGCCTCATCCCAGTTGCTGCCCACCCCGACCTCGACCAGCAGCGGCACATCCAGGGTCGCGGCCTTGCTCATGTGGCCGCGAATCTCCTCGCTTACCTGGTCCACCAGGTCTTCGCGCACTTCCAGCACCAGTTCGTCGTGCACCTGCAGGATGACTTTGGCATCCAGGCCTGAGGTCGCCAGCCAGTTATCCACCGCCACCATGGCCTTCTTGATGATGTCGGCCGCCGTGCCCTGCATCGGCGCGTTGATCGCCGTACGTTCGGCGCCAGCACGTTCCTGCGGCTTGTTGGAGTTGATCTCCGGCAGGTACAGGCGGCGGCCGAACAGGGTTTCCACATAACCCTGTTCCGCAGCCTGGGCGCGGGTGCGGTCCATGTATTCGCGCACGCCGGGATAGCGGGCGAAGTAGGTGTCGATATAGGCCTTGGCGGTCTTGGTATCGACGCCGATGTCCTTGCCGAGCTTCTGCGCACCCATGCCGTAGATCAGGCCGAAGTTGATCGCCTTGGCACTGCGGCGCTGATCGGAACTGACGTCCTTGAGCTCGACCTTGAACACTTCGGCCGCGGTTGCCGTGTGCACGTCGAGGTTATTGCGGAAGGCATTCAGCAGCCCTTCGTCGCGGGACAGGTGCGCCATGATCCGCAGCTCGATCTGCGAATAGTCCGCCGCCAGCAGCTTGTAGCCAGGCGGCGCGATAAAGGCCTGGCGGATACGCCGGCCTTCGGCGGTGCGCACCGGGATGTTCTGCAGGTTCGGATCGCTGGAAGACAAACGCCCGGTAGACGCGACCGCCTGATGGTAAGAGGTGTGGATCCGCCCGGTACGCGGGTTGATCTGCTCCGGCAGGCGGTCGGTGTAGGTGCTCTTGAGCTTGCTCATGGAGCGGTACTGCATCAGCACCTTGGGCAGCGGGTAGTCGTCCTCGGCCAGCTTGGCCAGCACTTCTTCAGCAGTGGACGGCTGGCCTTTGGCGGTTTTCTTCAGCACCGGCAGGCCGAGCTTGTCATAGAGAATCACCCCCAGTTGCTTGGGCGAGCCGAGGTTGAATTCTTCGCCGGCGATCTCGAAGGCTTCACGCTCCAGCTCCACCATCTTGTCACCGAGTTCGATGCTCTGCACACGCAGCAGGTCGGCATCCACCAGCGCCCCCTGGCGCTCGATCCGCGCCAGCACCGGCACCACGGGCATTTCGATATCGCTGAGCACGCTGGCCAGGCTCGGGATCGCGGCCAGTTTTTCATGCAGGACCTGATGCAGACGCAGGGTCACATCGGCGTCCTCGGCGGCATAAGGCCCGGCCTGCTCGAGGGCGATCTGGTCGAACGTCAGCTGCTTGGCGCCCTTGCCGGCGATGTCCTGGAAGCTCACGGTGGTGTGGCCCAGGTATTTCTCCGCCAGGCTGTCCATGTCGTGTCGGGTAGCCGTGGAATTGAGCACATAGGACTCGAGCATGGTGTCGAAGGCGACCCCGCGCACCGTGATGCCATTGGCCTGATCACCGCCGATGGCGCAGTTGGCCAGGATGTTCATGTCGAACTTGGCGTGCTGGCCGACCTTAAGCTTGTTCGGATCTTCGAGAATCGGCTTCAGGGCCCGCAGGACGGTGTCGCGATCCAGCTGCTCCGGCGCGCCGATATAAGAGTGGGTCAGCGGAATATAAGCCGCTTCGTTGGCCTGCACGGCGAAGGACAGCCCCACGAGCTGCGCCTGCTGGGCGTCGATGCCGGTGGTTTCGGTATCGAAGGCGAACAGCTTGGCGTTCTTCAGTTTCTCCAGCCAGACATCGAAACGCGCCTGATCGAGGATGGTTTCGTACTGCGCTTCGACAACCACCGGCACTTCGATCTCGACTTCGACCTGAGTCAACAAGTCGGCCACCGGCTCAGAGGCAGCGACACTCAGCTCCAGGCGCTTGGCATCGCGCTGCAGCTCGTCGAGCCAGCTCTTGAACTCCAGCAGGCTGTACAGCTCGAGCAGTTTGTCGCGGTCCGGTTCGCCCAGGTGCAGGTCGTCCAGGCCGATATCCAGCGGCACATCAACCTTGATGGTCGCCAACTGATAGGAGAGGAAAGCCATCTCCTTGTGCTCTGCGAGCTTGGCCGGCAGGGTCTTGGCCCCACGAATCGGCAGGCTCGGGACGATATCGAGCTGTGCATACAGCTCGTTCAGGCCACCGTTGACCCCCACCAACAGGCCGGAAGCGGTCTTCGGGCCGATGCCCGGCACACCGGGGATGTTGTCGGAGGAGTCGCCCATCAACGCCAGGTAATCGATGATCTGCTCGGGAGCGACGCCGAATTTCTCCTTCACGCCCTCCACGTCCATGCTGCTACCGGACATGGTGTTGACCAGCGTAATGTGCCCGTCCACCAGTTGCGCCATGTCCTTGTCGCCAGTGGAGATCACCACCGGCCGGTCAGCCGCCGCGCTGCTGCGGGCCAGGGTGCCGATCACGTCGTCCGCCTCGACGCCCTCGACGCACAGCAGCGGAAAGCCCAGGGCGATCACGCTGGCGTGCAACGGCTCGATCTGCACCCGCATGTCGTCGGGCATGCTCGGGCGATTGGCCTTGTACTGGGCGTACATGTCATCGCGGAAGGTCCCGCCCTTGGCGTCGAACACCACGGCGAACGGACTGTCCGGGTACTGCTTGCGCAGACTCTTGAGCATGTTCAGCACGCCCTTGACCGCACCGGTCGGCATGCCTTTGGAAGTGGTCAAAGGTGGCAGCGCGTGGAAGGCGCGGTACAGGTAGGACGAACCGTCCACCAGGACGAGGGGGGCTTGGCTCATGAGCAGGATCAACCTTTTCGGCGGGTCCGGCGCTAGAATAGCGGGACCGTTGACGACAAAGGGACAAGGTTATCATGCGCACACTAAATCGCTTGCTGCTGGCCAGCCTGATTGCAATCGCGCCGATGGCCGTGATTGCGGCGGAGGATGCGCCATCGGCGGATCCGGAAGTCACCATTCGCACGGAAGGCGACAAGACCATCCAGGAGTACCGCCAGAACGGTTTCCTGTACGCCATCAAGGTCACACCGAAGGTTGGCAAACCCTACTTTCTGGTGCGCGCCGACGGTTCCGATGGCAACTTCATTCGTTCGGACCAGCCGGATATGCTGATTCCGGCGTGGAAAATTTTCGAGTGGTAAACCACTCCTAACTTCAACCGGCGCTGGCTCGACAGCGGCGCCCGTACTGGCAGTTTTTAACCATGTCTGTGTTTACTCCCCTGGCTCGGCCCGAGCTGGAAACCTTTCTCGCCCCTTACGGGCTCGGCCGCCTGCTTGACTTCCAGGGGATTGCCGCTGGTAGCGAAAACACCAACTTCTTCATCAGCCTGGAACAGGGCGAGTTCGTCCTGACCCTGGTCGAGCGCGGCCCGGTCCAGGAAATGCCGTTCTTCATCGAACTGCTGGACGTGCTGCACGACGCCGATCTGCCGGTGCCTTACGCCCTGCGCACCACCGACGGCGTGGCCCTGCGCGAGCTGGCCGGCAAGCCGGCGCTGCTGCAGCCGCGCCTGGCCGGCAAGCACATCAAGGAAGCCAATGCCCAGCATTGCGCGCAGGTCGGCGAGCTGCTCGCTCATCTGCACCTGGCAACCAAGGACAACATGATCAAGCGCAAGACCGATCGTGGCCTGGACTGGATGCAGGAAGAAGGCTCGCAGATGCTCTCGCATCTCGATCCGCAGGCGCGGGATCTGTTGCAGCGGGCGCTGGATGAAATCGCCGAGCAGAAGGTGAAGATCCTCGCGCTGCCTCGGGCCAATATCCACGCCGACCTGTTCCGCGACAACGCGATGTTCGAAGGCACGCACCTGACCGGGCTGATCGACTTCTACAACGCCTGCTCCGGACCGATGCTGTATGACGTGGCGATTGCCCTGAACGACTGGTGTTCCGACGCCGACGGCCTGCTCGACGGCTCGCGTGCCCGGGCCCTGCTGGGCGCCTACGCGACCCTGCGCCCGTTCACCACCGCCGAGGCCGAGCTATGGCCAACCCTGTTGCGGGTGGCCTGCGTGCGTTTCTGGCTGTCACGCCTGATCGCCGCCGAGTCCTTTGCCGGACAGGACGTACTGATTCACGATCCGATGGAGTTCCAGCTGCGCCTGGCCCAGCGCCAGCAGGTCAGCACGCCATTGCCGTTCGCCATCTGAAAACATCGCGGGCAAGCCCACCCCTACGATCCCTTGTAGGAGCGAGGCTTGCCCGCGATAGCATCAGCCGCCTTTACAGCGACTCCAGGCAGCCCGCCAGATCGTTGCCCAGCTTCTCCAGCACCTGCTCATATCCCTGCGCGGTGGCCGGCGTGTAGCCGCCCAGCGCATCGAGCTCCGCCAGCTTCACCGGCAAGCCCGCCACCAGGGTTTCGGCCAGGCGTGGGCGCAATGGCGGCTCGCTGAAGACACAGGTCTTGCCGACTTCCTGCAAGCGCGTGCGCATCGCCGCTACGTGCTGCGCGCCCGGCTGCACCTCGGCCGCGACGCTGAACACGCCCGCATGCTTGAGGCCATAAGCGTCTTCGAAATAATCGAAGGCTTCGTGGAAGACGAAGTAAGGCTTGCCGGCGATCGGCGCCAGGCGGGCTTTCAAACGGGCATCCAGGGCATCCAGGCGTGCGTCGAAAGCCTTGGCGTTGCTCTGGTAACGCGCGGCGTTGGCCGGGTCCGCGGCGCTCAGGTCGGCCGCCATGCGGTCGGCGATGACCCGCGCGTTGACCGGCGACAGCCACAAGTGCGCATCGAGGCTGCCCGGACGATGATCGTGGTCATGTTCGTCGGCTTCCTCAGCGTGTGAGTGGTTATCTTCGGCGAAATGACGGAGTTTCAGGCCTGGCAGATCCTGTACCGCCAGCGATGGCAACGAGCGGCCCTTGAGTACCCGCGGCAGGAAGCTCTCCATGTCCGGGCCGATCCAGTACAGCAACTCCACCGACTGCACCTTGCGCACGTCGGAAGGGCGCAGCGCATAGTTGTGCGGCGAGGCACCCGGCGGCAGCAGAACCTCGGGCACGGCGATGCCATCCTGGACGGCGGCGGCGATCAATTGCAGGGGTTTGATGCTGGTCAGGACCCGGACCTCGGCCTGGGCCGAGCTGATCACGAACAAACTGGCGGTAAAAGCGACAAAAAGGGCAAAAAGTCGGGACACGATGACCACTCGAAGAGGCGAGAACGGGTAACATAATAACGTCTCTCACAATTATCGTCGCCGCTCATGCCTAAAACCCCCCTCGCCAGTCGCCCCCACGACCACTCTCACTGCGTGCACAGCGCGCTGTCCGAGGCCGATGCCCTGTGCGCGCGCCAAGGCCTGCGCCTGACCGCCCTGCGTCGGCGGGTGCTGGAGCTGGTCTGGCAAAGCCACAAGCCGCTGGGTGCCTACGACATCCTCGCCGTGCTCAGCGAACAGGACGGTCGTCGCGCCGCGCCGCCAACCGTGTACCGCGCCCTGGATTTCCTCCTGGAAAACGGCCTGGTGCACCGCATCGCCTCGCTCAACGCCTTCGTCGGCTGCAACCACCCGGAACACGCGCACCAGGGCCAGTTCCTGATCTGCCGCGTCTGCCACGCTGCCATCGAGCTTGAACAGAAATCCATCAGCGACGCGATCATCAGCAGCGCCCGCGATGTCGGCTTCGTCGTCGAAGGCCAGACCGTCGAAGTGGTCGGCCTCTGCTCGGGTTGCCAGGGGGCTTGATGAGCACTGCCTTGATCCGCCTCGACCAGGTCGCGGTAACCTTTGCCGGGCAAACCGTGCTGGACAACATCCAGCTCAGTGTCGAGCCAGGGCAGATCGTCACCCTGATCGGCCCCAACGGCGCCGGCAAGACCACCCTGGTGCGCGCCGTGCTCGGCCTGCTCAAGCCCGACAGCGGCAGCGTCTGGCGCAAGCCGAAGCTGCGGGTCGGCTATATGCCGCAGAAGCTGCACGTCGATCCGACCTTGCCGCTGTCGGTGCTGCGTTTCCTGCGCCTGGTGCCCGGCGTGGACCGCGCGACAGCCTTGGCCGCACTGAACGAAGTCGGAGCCGAACAGGTGATCGACAGCCCGGTGCAGAGCATTTCCGGCGGCGAAATGCAGCGTGTGCTGCTGGCCCGCGCCCTGCTGCGCGAGCCGGAACTGCTGGTACTGGACGAGCCGGTACAAGGCGTGGACGTCGCCGGCCAGGCCGAGCTGTACAGCCTGATCACCCGTTTGCGCGATCGCCACGGCTGCGGCGTGCTGATGGTCTCCCACGACCTGCACCTGGTGATGAGCACCACCGACCAGGTGGTCTGCCTCAATCGCCACGTGTGCTGCTCCGGCCACCCGGAACAGGTCAGCGGCGACCCGGCCTTCGTCGAGCTGTTCGGCCAGAACGCGCCAAGCCTGGCGATCTACCACCACCATCACGACCACGCCCACGACCTGCACGGCTCGGTCGTCACCGGGGCCGCGGCCGGCCACGTTCATGTTCACGGAGATAGCTGCAAGCATGGCTGATTTTCTGTTCTACGCCCTGCTCGCAGGCCTGGCGCTAGCGCTGGTGGCAGGTCCCCTGGGATCGTTCGTGGTCTGGCGGCGCATGGCCTATTTCGGCGACACCCTGTCCCACGCCGCCTTGCTCGGCGTGGCCCTGGGCTTTCTGCTGGATGTCAGCCCGGCGGTGGCGGTGACCGTCGGTTGCCTGCTGCTGGCGGTGCTGCTGGTCACCCTGCAACAGCGCCAGCCGCTGGCTTCCGATACGCTGCTGGGGATTCTCGCCCCCAGTACGCTCTCCCTCGGGCTGGTGGTACTAAGCTTCATGCATGACGTGCGGATCGACCTGATGGCCTATCTGTTCGGCGATCTGCTGGCGATCAGCCCCGGCGACCTGGCGTGGATTCTCGGCGGCAGCGCCGCGGTCCTGCTGCTGTTGGTGGCCCTGTGGCGGCCGTTGCTGGCGATCACCGTGCACGAGGAGCTGGCCAGGGTCGAAGGCTTGCCGGTGGCGTCGTTGCGCCTGGCGCTGATGCTGTTGATCGCGGTGGTGATCGCGGTGGCGATGAAAATCGTCGGGGTGTTGCTGATCACTTCGCTGCTGATCATCCCGGCGGCTGCGGCTCAACGTCACGCCCGCTCCCCGGAGCAGATGGCGCTGGGCGCAAGCCTGCTGGGCATACTCGCGGTCTGTGGCGGGCTGGCCTTGTCCTGGTTCAAGGACACCCCCGCGGGGCCGTCGATTGTGGTCACGGCGGCCGCATTGTTTCTGCTGAGTTTTGTCCTGCCCCGTCGAGGGGTGTAGACTTGCTCGCTTTTTGCGCAATTAGAGAGTCGCAGGAATGAAGCCGTTCGCCTCCCGTTATCTGCTCCTTGTCGCATTTTCCCTGCTGCTGGGCGCCTGCCAGAGCACGCCGCCGGCTGAAGCGCCCGACGCCCGCGCCACGGCCATCGCACAGCTGCAGCAAAATATCGCCAGCAGCGAACTGGCCACCGCCGAAGACCAGTTGAGCGCCTTGCAGGCCCAGTCGCCCAACGACCCGCAGCTCGAGCAATACCAGCGCCAGCTGGCCGAAGCCTACCTGCAGCGCAGCCAGATCGTGCTGCAAAAGGGTGATGTCAACGCTGCCGCCACGGCCCTGAGCCGCGCCCGCGCGCTGATGCCCAAGGCACCGGCCCTGACCGGTGGTGTCGATGGCGCCATCACCCAGGCCCGTAAAGCCGAGCTGGAAAAAGCCGAAGCCGCGCTCAAGGCCGCTGAAGCCCGGCCGCCAGCCAAGCTGATCGACCCGGCCGCCGAGAGCACCACCATTGCGCTGAACCTCAGCGATATCAAGCAACTGCGTCGGCAACTCGACGCGATCGCCGCCGATGTGGTGAATTACCAGTGCGACGTGAGCATCCAGGCGCCACGCACCGAGGATTACCCCTGGCTGAAGACCCTGCTGAGCAAGCGGGTGAAGAAGCTCGACGGTGAGTTCGACCTGCAGATCGAGCGGCAGATCCTGCGCCACATCCCGGCACAGATGGTGCTGAGCCCGCGCAAGCCCCAATAAGCTCATCGCCCGCAAGCCCGCGTCTGTAGGAGCGAGCGGGCGGCGATCCGACTTGCCCGCGATAAACGCTGACGCGGTGTCAGCCAAACTCTTTCGCACGCAAGCTGTGCTCCTACAGAAGCGTTAAAAGCCTCAGGCCGGGATCGCCTTGGCCTTCGGCTCCCGCTCCCAGACCCGGTGATGGGCAATCGCGTTAAAGAACGCCTTCAACGCCTTGGCATCCCCGCCGACGATCAACCCCGCATCCACTTCCAGCTTGAGCACCTCCAGCAACTGCTGCGCCTCGCCCTGCAAGGCAATCGCCTTGAGGTGCTTGTAGGCTTCGAGCAGGTAATGCAGGGCCACGCCATCGCCGCTCAAGGCCTGTACCGACTTGGCGCCGCCCGGCACGAACACCGCGTCGAACGCCACTGACGGCAGCCCTTCCATGGAAGCGTCCACCGGCAGGGTCTTGCCATCCGCGGTGGTCACGGGCGCCGAGGTCGGCCCCAGCAACTTGGCGTGGGCGCCTTCGGCTTGCAGGGCCTTTTTCAAGGCGTCGATCGCCTTGCCGTCGACCCCGTTCGCCGCCAGGATCGCCACTTTGCGGGTCTTGATATCCCCCGACAGCAGGTTGGCCTGGCTCAGGGACGGCGAGTGATCGAGGGTCAGCTCAGGCACCTCGACAGTGCCCGCCTTGGGCACCGGCAGCCCGAGGTTCTGCGCGACCCGCTTGGCCAGTTCGAGATCGATATTGGCCAGGATCTCGTTGACCTGGCGTGCGCGGATCCACTCGCGCTCGACCTTGCCCAGCTCGAAGCTGTAGGCGGCGATGATGTGCTCCTGCTCATGCGGGCTCATGCTCTTGAAGAACAGTCGCGCCTGGGAGAAGTGGTCGCTGAAGGACGGGCTGCGCTGGCGGATCTTGTGCGCGTCGATGCGCTCGTTGTAGCTCTCGAAACCACCGTCCTCGGCCGCGGGTGGCGTCTCTTTCGGCCAGCCGCCATCGATGGAATTGGGCTCGTAGGACGCCCGGCCCTTGTCGATGGTGGTGCGGTGCATGGCATCGCGCTGGCCGTTGTGGAAGGGCGCCAGCGGGCGGTTGATCGGCAGCTCATGGAAGTTCGGCCCGCCGAGGCGGCTGATCTGCGTATCGGTGTAGGAAAACAGCCGGCCCTGCAGCAGCGGGTCATTGGAGAAGTCGATACCCGGCACGATATGCCCCGGGCAGAAGGCGACCTGCTCGGTCTCGGCGAAGAAGTTGTCCGGGTTGCGGTTGAGCACCATCTTGCCCAACGGCGTGATCGGCACCAGCTCCTCGGGGATCAACTTGGTCGGGTCGAGGATGTCGAAATCGAACTTGTGCTCGTTTTCCTCGACGATCACCTGCACGCCCAGCTCCCATTCCGGGTAATCGCCGCTCTCGATCGACTCCCACAGGTCGCGGCGATGGAAGTCGGTGTCCTTGCCCGCCAGCTTCTGCGCCTCGTCCCAGACCAGGGAACAGGTGCCCACCGTTGGCCGCCAGTGGAATTTGACGAAACTGGAGGTGCCTTCGGCATTGATGAAACGAAAGGTGTGCACGCCAAAGCCCTGCATGCTGCGCAGGCTTTTCGGAATCGCCCGGTCGGACATGGCCCAGATCACCATGTGCGCCGATTCCGGCTGCAACGACACGAAGTCCCAGAAGGTGTCATGGGCCGAGCCGCCGGTGGGGATCTCGTTGTGCGGCTCGGGTTTGACCGCATGGACGAAGTCGGGAAACTTGATCGCGTCCTGGATGAAGAACACCGGCATGTTGTTGCCCACCAGGTCGAAGTTGCCTTCGTCGGTGAAGAACTTCACGGCAAAACCGCGCACGTCGCGCACCGTGTCGCCGGACCCGCGCGGCCCCTGCACCGTGGAGAAGCGCACGAACACCGGGGTCTTCTTCCCCGGATCACGCAGGAAGCCGGCCTTGGTCAGGGCCGAATGATCCTCGTAGGTCTGGAAGTAGCCATGGGCGCCCACGCCACGGGCATGGACGATACGCTCCGGGATCCGTTCATGGTCGAAGTGCGTGATCTTCTCCCGCATGATGAAGTCTTCCAGCAGCGATGGCCCACGGGCGCCGGCCTTCAGGGTGTTCTGGTTATCGGCGACCTTGACCCCCTGGTTGGTACGCAGCGCCTGTTCCGTGGCGTCGGAGCGGAAGGTCTCCAGGCTGTGCAGCTTGCTGTTGGTATTGCCGCGATCCAGGGTATCGGTCCCGGCCAGCTGGCTTTTCGATGCGCTTGGCTTCTTGCTACTCATCAGGCAAAACTCCTCGTTGGCGAAGCCCCGGCGGGACGGGGCTTCATCGGTCAAAATCTCCAGGCACGGCACCTGGTTTTTTGCGAGTGGCTTAATCAGTGACTGATGAGGTTTGGCACCGTTCCTTTTTTATGACCTTTGATCGCGTTATTGCCAAATCGAAGGATGAATACAAAATAAATGCTAAGAACCTCTATACGGACAGGCTAAAATGCGCGCCCGGCTAACCGCTGATCCTTTTCTAACGCGCCCCACAAGGTTCGCTACGTGATCGAGTTTCAAAACGTCCATAAAACCTACCGGGTCGCCGGTAAGGATATTCCCGCCCTGCATCCGACCAGCCTGAAGGTCGAGAATGGCCAGGTATTTGGCCTGATCGGCCATTCCGGCGCGGGTAAAAGTACCCTGCTGCGCCTGATCAACCGCCTGGAAAACCCCAGCGGCGGCAAGATCATCGTCGACGACGAGGAAGTCACCGCCCTGGACGCCAACGGCCTGCGCCGCTTCCGCCAGCAGGTCGGGATGATCTTCCAGCACTTCAACCTGCTGGCTTCCAAGACCGTGGCCGACAACGTCGCGCTGCCGCTGACCCTGGCCGGCGAGCTGTCGCGCAGCGCGATCGACCAGCGCGTGGCCGAGCTGCTGGCCCGCGTCGGTCTGTCCGATCACGCCAAGAAGTACCCAGCCCAGCTGTCCGGCGGGCAGAAGCAGCGCGTCGGCATCGCCCGCGCCCTGGCGACCAAGCCGAAGATCCTGCTGTGCGACGAGGCCACCAGCGCCCTGGACCCGCAGACCACCGCGTCGGTCCTGCAACTGCTGGCCGAGATCAACCGCGAACTGAACCTGACCATCGTGCTGATCACCCATGAGATGGACGTGATCCGTCGCGTCTGCGACCAGGTGGCGGTGATGGACGCCGGGGTGATCGTCGAGCAGGGTTCGGTGGCCGAGGTGTTCCTGCATCCCAAGCACCCGACCACCAAGCGTTTCGTCCAGGAAGACGAGCAGATCGACGAAAGCGAACAGCGCGACGACTTCGCCCACGTACCGGGGCGCATCGTGCGCCTGACCTTCCAGGGCGACGCCACCTACGCGCCGCTGCTGGGCACCGTGGCCCGCGAAACCGGGGTGGACTACAGCATCCTCGCCGGCCGCATCGACCGCATCAAAGACGTCCCTTACGGGCAACTGACCCTGGCTATCACCGGCGGTGACATGGAGGCGGCCTTCGCCCACTTCACCGCGGCGGACGTCCATATGGAGGTGCTGCGCTAATGGAACTGCTGACAAGTTTCTTCGCCAATATCGACTGGTACGAAATCTGGCTGGCCACCGGCGACACCCTGCTGATGCTCGGTGGCTCGCTGCTGTTCACCGTGCTGCTGGGCCTGCCCCTGGGCGTGCTGCTGTTCCTCTGCAGCCCGCGCCAACTGCTGGAGCAGAAGAGCCTTTACGCACTGCTGTCGCTGATGGTGAACATCCTGCGCTCGCTGCCGTTCATCATCCTGCTGATCGTGATGATCCCGTTCACCGTGCTGATCACCGGTACTTCCCTGGGTGTCGCCGGCGCGATCCCGCCCCTGGTGGTCGGCGCCACGCCGTTCTTCGCCCGCCTGGTGGAAACCGCCCTGCGCGAAGTGGACCGCGGGATCATCGAGGCCACCCAGTCGATGGGCGCGACCACCCGGCAGATCATCACCAACGCCCTGCTGCCGGAAGCCCGTCCGGGTATTTTCGCGGCAATTACCGTGACAGCGATTACCCTTGTTTCCTACACCGCCATGGCGGGCGTGGTAGGCGCGGGCGGTCTCGGCGACCTGGCGATCCGCTTCGGTTACCAGCGCTTCCAGACCGATGTGATGGTGGTCACCGTGGTGCTGTTGCTGGTGCTGGTTCAAGTTCTGCAAACCGTCGGCGACAAGCTGGTGGTGCACTTTTCCCGAAAATAAGTCGGCCCTGGCCGGCAGGCGTCCGGCACCGGGCGCCTCACAAGGAGCTAGCTGGATGAAAAAACTACTCGTCGCTTTCGCCGCCGTTGCCGCGTTTTCCGCGCACGCCGCTGACACCCTGACCGTGGCCGCCACTCCGGTGCCTCACGCCGAGATCCTCGAATTCGTGAAGCCGGCGCTGGCCAAGGAAGGCGTGGACCTGAAGGTCAAGGTCTTCACCGACTACATCCAGCCGAACGTGCAGGTCGCCGAAAAGCGCCTGGACGCCAACTTCTTCCAGCACCAGCCGTACCTGGATGAGTTCAACAAGGCCAAGGGCACTCACCTGGTGAACGTCGCCGGCGTGCACCTGGAGCCGCTGGGTGCCTACTCCAACAAGTTCAAGAAACTCGAAGAACTGCCAGGCGGCGCCAACGTGGTGATCCCCAACGACGCCACCAACGGCGGCCGTGCCTTGCTGCTGCTGGCCAAGGCCGGCCTGATCAAGCTCAAGGACTCCAACAACATCCTGTCCACGGTCAAAGACATCACCGAGAACAGCAAGGACCTGAAATTCCGTGAGCTGGAAGCCGCGACCATCCCGCGCGTGCTGACCCAGGTCGACCTGGCGCTGATCAACACCAACTACGCCCTGGAAGCCAAGCTGGACCCGTCCAAGGACGCCCTGGTGATCGAAGGCAAGGACTCGCCTTACGTGAACATCCTGGTGGCCCGTCCTGACGACAAGGACTCGGACGCCATGAAGAAACTGGTTGCCGCCCTGCACAGCCCCGAAGTGAAGCAATTCATTCTCGAGAAGTACAAAGGCGCCGTGGTTCCGGCGTTCTGATCGGTTGCAGAAACACAAACGGGGCGCCTCAAGGCGCCCCGTTTCGTTTCTGCCGTTGCCTGCCACGCGCCCTGTAGCCGCTGCCGCAGGCTGCGATCGGCTCCGCAGGAGACGCGCTCTTGAGGGCCTCGGAAGGTGCTCCGCACCTTATCGCAGCCTGCGGCAGCGGCTACAGGATTCAGGCGTTCCGGATTATTTGCGCTGCAACATCACCGGCAGTTGGGCCACCAGTTTCTGGTTGTTCAGCGGCGCGCGGATGAAGCCGCGCTGGGTGCCGTCCGGGCCGATCACCGCGAGGTTGCCGCTGTGGTCGACGGTGTAGTTGGGCTTGCTGGTGTCCGCCGGAATGAACGGGATGCTCACCGCATTGGCGAGCTTCTGCACGTCCGCCACCGAGGTCGCGGTCAGGCCCTTGAAGTCCTTGTCGAAGTAGCCCAGGTACTGTTTCAACTGCTGCGGCGTATCGCGGTTCGGGTCGACGCTGACCAGCACCACCTGCAGGTTGTCCACCGCCTCCTTGGGCAGCTCGCTCTTGATCTGGCGCAGTTGGGCGAGGGTGGTCGGGCAGATGTCCGGGCAGAAGGTATAGCCGAAGAACAGCAGGCTCCACTTGCCCTTGAGCTCATTGAGTACCACCGGCTGGCCTTCCTGGTCGGTCATCTTCACGTCCGGCAGGTTGCGGCTCTGGGGCAGCAGGATGATCCCGGCGTCGATCAGCGCGGTCGGGTCCCCCTGGTTCTTGCCGGTCAGCACTTTGTTGACGGTGAGCCCCAGCACCAGGGCCACCAGCGCCACGAGAATAAAGACGGTTTTCTGAGTTCGAGTCATAGGTTCAACAATAGGTAGTGGTCTACGAGCAGCGCGATAAACAGCAGGAACAAGTAATAAATAGAGTACTTGAAGGTGTTGATCGCAGCGTGCGGCCGACTGCCACGGTACAGCACCCAGGCCCATTGCAGAAAGCGCGCGCCCAGGCCCAGGGCACAAATCAGGTAGAGCAGGCCGCTCATGTGGATCGCATAGGGCAGCAGGCTGACCGCCAGCAGGGCAAAGGTGTAGAGCAGGATATGCACCTTGGTGTAGTGCTCGCCGTGGGTCACCGGCAGCATCGGGATGTCGGCCTTGGCGTATTCCTCCTTGCGGTGAATGGCCAGGGCCCAGAAGTGCGGCGGGGTCCAGGCGAAGATGATCAGCACCAGCAGCAGCGGTTCGGCCGTCACATGCCCGGTGGCCGCGACCCAGCCCAACAGCGGTGGCGCGGCCCCGGCCAAACCGCCGATCACGATGTTCTGCGGAGTCGCCCGTTTGAGGAAGCCGGTGTAGATCACTGCATAACCGAGCAGCGATGCCAGGGTCAGCCAGGCGGTCAGCGGGTTGGTGAACGCCAGCAGCAAGGCTTGCCCGGCGATTGCCAGCAGCAGGGCGAAACCCAGCGCCGCCGGCGGCGATACCCGGCCCTCGGCCAGCGGCCGTTTGTGGGTACGCGCCATGACTGCATCGATCCGCCGGTCCACCACATGGTTCACCGCCGCTGCCGCACCGGCGCACAGGGCGATGCCCAGGTTGCCGAACACCAGCACCGTCCATGGCACCCCGGCGCGGGTGGCGAGGAACATGCCCACCAGCGAGGTAATGAGCATCAGCACCACCACCTTGGGCTTGGTCAGCTCCAGGTAGTCACGCCAGATCGCCTGGCTGTGACGCTCGCCGATCAGAGTCGCCATGGCATTTCTCCTTTAATGGTGATGGGCCCGGCGGCGTGTTTGCGCGGGCTCAGGCGCCAGCCCAGCGGCAGGTGCGAGCGGGAGCGGACCAGGCTGGTGCGGGCGTGATAGTTGACCAGCACCAGGGTCAGCAGCAGCGCCGCGCCGCCCGCGTTGTGCGCCACGGCCACCGGCAGCGGCAGGTGGAACAGCACATTGCTGATGCCGAGGCCGATCTGCGCCGCCAGCGCCACCAGCACCAGCCCGGCGAGGCGAGTCATGCCCACATGCTTGAGTTGCCAGGCCAGGCCGAGCAACACCAGGGTCACCAGCAACGCGCCGATGCGATGGGTCAGGTGGATGGCCGTGCGGGCGTCGCTGTCGAGCTGCCCGCCCAGGTAGTTGGGGCCGATGTGCTGGGTCAGATGAAAGCCGTTGGCGAAATCCGCCGCCGGCCACCACTGGCCGTGGCAGGTCGGCAGGTCGATGCAGGCCACCGCCGCGTAGTTGGAGCTGACCCAGCCGCCGAGGGCGATCTGCCCGATCACCAGCACCAGCCCGGCCGTGGCCCAGTACTGCAGACGGCGCGGCACGATCAGCGCCGGCAGCACCCCGGACAGGCGCAGCGTCAGCAAAAACAGCAGGCTCAGGGTGGCGAAGCCGCCCAGCAGGTGCGCGGTGACCACCTGCGGCCACAGCTTGAGGGTCACCGTCCACATGCCGAACAAGGCCTGGGCGAATACCACCGAGAGCAGGAACAGCGGCAGTTTCAGCGGTTGCCCGGGATGATGTCGATGGGTCCAGGAGCGTGCCGCCAGCAGCACGATCAAGAGGCCCAGGGTGCCGGCAAAATAGCGGTGGATCATCTCGTTCCAGCCCTTGTGGGCTTCCACCGGGGTGTCGGGAAAATGCAGCTCGGCATGGGCCAGCTGGGCTTCGCTTTTCGGCACGCTGATGAAGCCGTAGCAACCCGGCCAGTCCGGGCAGCCGAGGCCGGCGTGGGTCAGCCGGGTATAGGCGCCGAGCAGCACCACGATCAGTGCCAGCAAGGTGGCAAACAAGGCGAGGCGAAATCCAGGTTTGGCCATGACGATGCCCTTATCCGATGTTCGACAGTTTCAGCAGATGGCGCAGGTCGTTGAGCAGGTCCTTGCCCTTGACCCGGGCGTCGTAACGCAGGACCAGGTTGCCGTGCGGGTCGACAATCCACAGCAGCGGCGCGCCCTGGTCGCTGGCGCCCTTGGTGAAGGTCGGCAGGTCCAGTGGGTAGCGTTGCAGTTGCGGGTACTCGCGCTGCAGCTTGGCCTGGTAATCGGCGTCCAGCGGCTGGGCGGCGGCCAGGGCGTGGCTGGCCCGGGAGGCGTCGCGGCCCAGGGAGATCTGGATCTGCCGCGCCAGGTACACCAGTTGCTGGCAATCCACCGCGCAGTCCCTGGGTGCGGTGACCAGGATCTGCCAGCGCGTCTCGTCGGCCTGGACCCCGATGTCGGCGCGGCTCTGGCCGTTGCCGATCAGCTCACCATGGTAGCTACGGCTTTCCGGCACCCAGAACTGCAACTTGTACATGCCCGTGGCGAGGATCATCGGGCCGATCACCATGGCTACGATCAGCAGCAGTTGCCAGCGTCCGCGGCGCCGGTTGTGCGGCGCCTGGGCCTCAGAAATGTTGGGTGGATTCATGGCCGCTCCCATGGTGTTTCTCCCTTGCGTTATGCCATCCGAGATAGAGGTACAAAGCGCACAGGGCCAACGCCATGGCGAACCACTGCACGGCGTAGCCCAGATGTTTTTCCGGCCCCATGGCCACCACCGGCCATTCGGTCAGGTAGGCGCCCGGGCCACCCTCCTGGCGCAGCTCGTAGGCGAAACCGCTGCGCCCCAGCTCACTCCAGAGCCTGGCCGGATCGACCGTCGTCACCAGCCGCGGCCACTGGGCATTCAGCGGGTCGGCATGCAGTTGAAAGGTTGCGCCGGGAGCGACATAGACCCAGGCGTCGAGGTCCAGAGGTTGTTCGGGAGTACTGAATACCGGTGGCGTACGCCGGTCCGGCCAGGGCAGCCAGCCCCGGTTGAGCAACAGCCATTGGCCGCTGGCCTGGTCGAGAAAGGGTTGCAGCAGCTCGACCCCGACCTTGCCTTCGTGCATGCGGTTATCCAGCAGCAGGCTGTGGGCCGCATCGAAGCGACCGTGTAACTGCACCCGACGGAACGCCGGGTCAGGGGCAGCCTGCAGCTCATCCAGGGTCAAAGGCTCGGCCACCCGCCGTTCGGCGTAGCTGGCCAGCAGCTCGCGTTTCTGTTCGCCCCGGCCCAGTTGCCAGAACCCGAGCGTCACCAGCACCGGCAGCAATGCCAGCACCACCAGGGTCGGCAGCACGCCCGGGCGAAAGCCGTTCATGGCAGCGCCCGAAAGTGGCGAGATCGACTGGCTATACTCAAGCGCATCGCGTTTCTCCCGGAGCCCACCATGCTTAAAGCGGCAATCGTCCTGTTGCTGATCGCCACGCTCATCAGCCTGTTCAGCGGCCTGTTCTTTCTGGTCAAGGACGACAGCAGCTCCCATCGCCTGGTCAGGTCGCTGACCGTGCGTGTGTGCCTGGCCGCGCTCACCGTCGGCTTGATCGCCTGGGGCTTCTTCAGCGGCCAGTTGGTGTCGCACGCGCCCTGGTAACGCCGTGCTCAGAGCACGTAAACGAAGACAAACAAGCCGATCCACACCACATCGACAAAGTGCCAATACCAACTGGCCGCCTCGAAACCGAACTGATGCTCGGCGTCGAAGTGCCCCTTCATGATGCGCATCAGCATCACGAACAGGATCAGCGTGCCGATGGTCACGTGGGCACCGTGAAAGCCCGTGAGCATGAAGAAGGTGGCGCCATAGATGCCCGAACCCAGGGTCAGCCCCAGCTCGTGGTAGGCGTGCAGGTACTCCTCGGCCTGGAAGCCGAGAAAGGCACAACCCAGCAGTACGGTGATCGCCAGCCAGATTTTCAGCGCGCCGCGGTGGCCATTCTTCAGGGCGTGGTGGGCGATGGTCACGGTGACGCTGGAACTCACCAGCAGCACGGTGTTGAGCAGCGGCAGGCCCCAGGGGCTGATGACTTCCTTGGCCGGCGGGAACAGCTTGGAATCGGGGTTTTCGAGCAATGGCCAGACGAACTCGAAGTTCGGCCAGAGCATGTGCGCGATGCCCTTGCTGCCTTCGCCACCCAGGGCCGGGCCGGCGATATGGCGTACGTAGAACAACGCGCCGAAGAAGGCGATGAAGAACATCACTTCGGAAAAGATGAACCAGCTCATGCCCCAGCGGAACGAGCGATCCAGTTGGGCGCTGTACAGGCCGGCGCGACTTTCCTTGATCACCGCGCCGAACCAGCCGAACAGCATGTAGGCCAGCAGCAGGCCGCCGACGAAGAAAATCAGCGGGCCGTGGGATTCCGGGCGCGCCGCCTTGAGATCGTTGAACCAGGTGGCCAGGCCGAACACGGTAACGAACATGCCCACGGTGGCGATGATCGGCCACTTGCTCTGGGCGGGAACGTAATAATGCTCATGAGTTGCCATTTATTGTTCTCCTTATCGGGCACGCTTGAACGTCTTAACCGCCGGTGTTGGTGCTCACGGCCACCGGTGGATGACGCGCGGTGATATCGAACAGCGTGTAAGCCAGCGTCAGGTGCTTCACATCCTTGGGCATGTCGCGGTCAACGATGAAACGTACCGGCATCTCGATCTGCTGACCGGGCTGCAGCACTTGCTGGGTGAAACAGAAGCATTCGGTCTTGTGGAAATACATCGCGGCGCTGCTCGGCGAAATGCTCGGGATCGCCTGGGCGCTCATCGGATGGTCGCTGGGGTTGCGGGCGATGAAGATCATCTCGTTCACCGCGCCTGGATGAACCACGATGTCGTCGGCCTTGGGATAGAAATCCCAGACCATGTCGATCGCGTTGGTCGACAGGAACTGCACCCGCACCTGGCGCGAGACATCCACCTGCTGCTCGCCGGAATACTGCCCGCCGGTCTTGCCGTTGATGCCCAGCGCCTTGCACATCACGTCGTAGATCGGCACCAGGGCAAAACCGAAGACGAACATCGCCGCCACCACCAGCAACAGGCGGGTGACCAGCTTCTTCATCGAAACCTCGGCCATCAGCAACCTCCTGCTGTTTCAGAGGCGAGCGGGCAGCACGACAGGCTGTTCATTTCACTTCCGGCGGCGTGGTGAAGGTGTGGTAAGGCGCTGGCGACGGCACGCTCCACTCCAGCCCTTCGGCACCGTCCCAAGGCTTGGCCGGTGCGGGTTGGCCGCCACGGATGCACTTGATGACGATGAACAGGAAGAAGATCTGCGTCGCGCCGAAGGTGAACGCGCCGATGGACGACACCATGTTGAAATCGGCGAACTGCAGGTTGTAGTCCGGGATCCGCCGTGGCATCCCCGCCAGGCCAACGAAGTGCATCGGGAAGAACGCCATGTTCATGCCGATGAAGGACAGCCAGAAGTGCAGCTTGCCCAGGGTTTCATCGTACATGTGCCCGGTCCATTTCGGCAGCCAGTAATAGGCCGAGGCGAAGATGCCGAAGATCGCGCCCGGCACCAGCACATAGTGGAAGTGCGCGACCACGAAATAGGTGTCCTGGTACTGGAAGTCCGCCGGGGCGATGGCCAGCATCAGCCCGGAGAAGCCGCCGATGGTGAACAGGATCACGAAGGCCACGGCGAACAGCATCGGCGTCTCGAAGGTCAGCGAGCCCTGCCACATGGTGCTCACCCAGTTGAAGACCTTGACCCCGGTCGGCACCGCGATAAGCATCGTGGCGTACATGAAGAACAGCTCGCCCACCAGCGGAATGCCGACCACGAACATGTGGTGCGCCCAGACGATGAACGACAGGAAGGCGATACTCGCCGTGGCGTAGACCATCGAGGTGTAGCCGAACAGCGGCTTGCGCGAGAACGCCGGGATGATCGCGCTGACGGCGCCGAAGGCCGGCAGGATCATGATGTACACCTCGGGGTGGCCGAAGAACCAGAACACATGCTGGAACAGTACCGGATCACCGCCACCGGCGGCACTGAAGAAGCTGGTGCCGAAGTGGATGTCCATCAGCATCATGGTCACGCAGCCGGCCAGCACCGGCATCACCGCGATCAGCAGGAACGCGGTGATCAGCCAGGTCCAGACGAACAGCGGCATCTTCATCAGGGTCATGCCGGGGGCGCGCAGGTTGAGGATGGTGGCGATCACGTTGATCGCGCCCATGATCGAGCTGATGCCCATCAGGTGGATGGCGAAGATGAAGAAGGTCACGCTTTCCGGCGCGTAGGTGGTGGACAGCGGGGCGTAGAAGGTCCAGCCGAAGTTGGGTCCGCCACCGGGCATGAACAGGGTCGAGACCAGCAGCAGGAACGCCGCCGGCAGCAACCAGAAACTGAAGTTGTTCATCCGCGGCAGGGCCATGTCCGGCGCGCCGACCATCAGCGGGATCATCCAGTTGGCCAGGCCGACGAAGGCCGGCATCACCGCGCCGAAGACCATCACCAGGCCGTGCATGGTGGTCATCTGGTTGAAGAATTCCGGCTGCACGATCTGCAGGCCGGGCTGGAACAGCTCGGCGCGGATCACCATGGCGAACGAGCCACCGAGCAGGAACATGGAGAAGGCGAACCACAGGTACAGGGTGCCGATGTCCTTGTGGTTGGTGGTCAGCACCCAGCGCATCAGGCCCTTGGCGGGGCCGTGGGTGTGGTCATGATCACCAACGACTGCATGACCGTGCTCATCGCTCACAGCGTTCATGGCCTGTCTCCTGTAAACGGTTGGGCTGGACGATCGAGGGCGGCACGCCCCGAGCGGCTGCGGGAACACGCAATGGACCGGGTCATTTGCTTTCCGCCTGTTTCAGAGCCAGGACATCCTTAGGCGTCACCATGTCGCCCTTGTTGTTGCCCCAGGCGTTACGTTCGTAGGTGATCACCGCTGCCAGGTCGACTTCCGACAGCTGTTTGCCGAAGGCCGCCATGGCGGTGCCGGGCTTGCCGTGGAAGACGATATTCAAGTGATCCGCCACCGGCCCGGTGGCGATCTTCGAGCCCTTGAGCGCCGGGAACATCGGCGGCAGGCCCTGGCCTTCGGCCTGGTGACAGGCCACGCAGGTGGTGTGGTAGACCTTGTCGCCACGGGCCACCAGCTCTTCGAGGGTCCATTCCTTGCTGGTCAGTTCCTTGAGCTTGAGGGCCTCGGCCTTGCGTTCGCCCAGCCAGGTGTCGTAGTCGGCCTGGGTCTTCACATCGACCACGATCGGCATGAAACCGTGGTCCTTGCCGCACAGCTCGGCGCACTGGCCGCGATACAGGCCGGGCTTGTCGACCCGGGTCCAGGCCTCGTTGACGAAACCGGGGATCGCATCGCGCTTGACCGCGAAGGCCGGGACCCACCAGGAATGGATGACGTCGGCGGAGGTCACCAGAAAGCGCACCTTGGCGCCAATCGGCAGCACCAGCGGCTGATCGACTTCCAGCAGGTAATGCTCGCCCTTGGCGCTCTGGTTATGAATCTGTTCGGCGGGCGTGGTCAGGTTGCTGAAGAACTCGACGTCCTGGCCCAGGTATTTGTAGTGCCACTTCCATTGATAGCCGGTGATCTGGATGTCCACATCCGGCTCGCTGGCGTCGTACATCTTGATCAGGGTCGCGGTGGCGGGCACGGCCATGGCCACCAGGATCAGCAGCGGCACCACTGTCCAGAGGATTTCCACCGTCGTGCTTTCGTGGAACTTGGCGGCTACCTGGCCGGTGGAGCGGCGGTGCAGGATCATCGACCAGAACATGGCGCCGAAGACAATGACGCCGATCACCACACAGATCCAGAAGATGGTCATGTGCAGGTCGAATACCGCGTGACTTATATCAGTCGCTCCAGGCGCCATATTCACAGTCCAGGCGCCATGCGCCTGGCTGAATACCGACCACAACAGGAGGCCCATCCAGACTTGTGGATGTCGCATCATTGCGGGTTCCCCTTATCGTTCTTGTTATCCCGCCGGCTTTCACCTGCGGCCAAGGGATCGGCTGCCCAGACTACGAACTTAAACCGCCGAGCCTTCGCTGCACATGCAGTCGGGCGTCATCAGCTAACTTCATACAGACCCGAGTATAGACAGCGACTTCGACCTCGCAACGCGGTGCCGTAAATCCACTGAAACAGTTTGCCGCGGCCTTATAGGCCACGGTTGGAAAGGGATAGGGGATGAATGATGGCGAAGCGATATAACTCAGACGACTAACCATGAAATAATTATGAGAAATACGTCTTAAGCGATTTCGTGAGCAGGCTAACTTATGTCTTCCCTAATTAATTGCCCTTGTTTCCTGGAGTATTCATGAACACCGCCGCATTGCGCGAGCAGATCCAACGAGCCCATCAACATGAGTCCAGCACCGGGCATTTGCGCCGCCAGCTGGAAACCCAATTGCCACACCTGCACCCCGCCATCCAGCTCCCCGAACTGGACGCCCAGGGGGTGATGACCCGTTTTGTCGCCGCTTATATCGATCAGGTTCCCGACCTGCTGGACGCCGCCAACGAAGTCGCGCGCGAAGCCGGGATCGAGTCGCAGATCAAGCCGGTGCTGCAGATCGCCGAGCAGTTCTTCCTCCAGCCGCTCGCCATCATGGCCGGCCACGAAGGCCTGGACAGCCTGCTGGACGAAGCCTATCTGGCCCATCGCCTGGTGGAAGAGGTCAACGACCTGTACATCACCCATTTCGGCCAGCCGCTGATCCCGCTGGACACCACGGTGGCCAACCTGATCGCCCACCAGTTGATCGGCGAAACCTTCGCCAACCAGCTGGACGAAGCGGTGCACCATGCGGTCGACGCGATGCTCGACGAAGAGAGCTTCGCCCTGGAGTCGGTCGAGGCCTATCGTGAGAAGCTCAACAGCCCCGACACCGATGCCGCCTGGAAACGCTGGCCGTGCCTGTCACGCCAGCTGGGCGTGGAGCTGGAACTCGACCAGCCGGCTGCCTGAGGATTGCAGGTGGCGGCCCTGTAGCTGCTGCCGCAGGCTGCGATCGACCGGCACGGTCGCAGCGATATCACCGCTGAAGGCCCTTCGGACCTTATCGCAGCCTGCGGCAGCGGCTACAGGGCTACAGACTTACGCCCGGCTCAAGCCTTTCGCCTCCATCTTCGCCGCCGGGCTCACGCCCACATTGGTGTGCAAACGCCCCTCCAGCCGGCGCTTCAGCCCGCGCGACTCGATCACCAGCTTCGAGCCCTTGGCCGCATTGGCCCGTCCCCATTCCTCGAGCAGTTCCAGGCAGGCATGGTCGATGTAACCCAGGTTATTGAGCGGCACATGCACCGTGGTGCCCGGCGGGATGCTGCCCAGCGCCTGGGTCAGGGCCGGCACCTTGAGGAAGGTCGCGGCGCCTACCAGGCGCAGCTCCATTTCGCCTTCGGCGGGCAGGTCCACCAGGCTGATCTTCAGCCGCGAAGCGCCCCAGGCCAGCTTCACCAGGGTCAGGCCGAAACCGATCAGCACACCGGTCAGCAGGTCGGTGAAGACAATCGCCAGCGCGGTCACGCCGTAGGTCAGCATCGGCATCGGCCCATAACGGCCCAGCTTGCGGAACGACTTGAGGTCCACCAGCTTGAACCCGGTGTACACCAGCACGCCCGCCAGGCTGGCCACCGGAATGCTTTGCAGCACGCTGGACAGCAACAGCACGAACGCCAGCAGCCACAGGCCGTGGAAGATCGCCGACAAGCGCGTGGTCGCGCCCGCCTGGACGTTGGCCGAACTGCGCACGATCACCCCGGTCATCGGCAACGCGCCGAGCAACCCGCAGAGCATGTTGCCGATACCTTGCGCCGACAGTTCACGGTCGAAATTCGAGCGCGTACCACTGTGCATGCGATCCACCGCAGCGGCGGACAGCAGGGTTTCGGCGCTGGCGATAAAGGCCACGGCAAAGGCTGCGATCAGCAGTGTCGGGTCCGCCAAGTTGAGCAGGTCGGCCGGGCGCAGCCAGTCGATTGCCTCGGCGAGGTTTTCCGGTACCTCGACCCGCTTGACCTGCAGCGCCAGGAGCAGGCTGGCAAAGGTCGCCAGACCGACACCCAGCAGGGCACCAGGGATAAAGCGCAGCGAATGCGGGCGCAGTTTTTCCCACAGGAACATCACCGCCATGGTCGACAGGCCGAGCAACCCGGCCTGCCAGCCAAAGCCGCCGCCCAGGCTCGGCAGGGCCTGGGCCACCGCCTCGGGGAAGCCCGCGAGGTTATCCAGGCCGGACGCCTGGGGCTGGGCGTCGAGCATCACGTGCACCTGAGAGAGCACGATCAACACCCCGATCCCGGCAAGCATGCCGTAGACCACCGCTGGCGCCGTGACCCGGAACCAGCAGCCCAGGCGCAAGCGCCCGGCCACCAGCTGGAGGAAACCCGCCAATAGCAGGATCGGCCCGAGCATGGCGATACCGTGCTGGCGCACCAGCTCGAACACCAGGACCGCCAAGCCCGCGGCCGGACCGCTGACCTGCAAGGGCGAGCCCGCCAGCCAGCCCACCACCAGACCACCGATGATCCCGGTGATCAAACCCTTGGCCGGCGGCATGCCGGAAGCGATGGCAATACCCATGCACAAGGGCAGGGCCACCAGGAACACCACCACGGAAGCGAGCAGCTCCCGTGGCAAAACAGCTTTCAGTTGTGCTGCACGCATGATGATTCTCCCGAACTTTTTTCAGGCGTGGCAAAGCCTGACCGCACTGACAGCAGTCATGGCTGAACCCCACTGGGATTTAGGAGGATTTAGAAGCGCGCTTTAGGCGTCGCAACCGGGATCGGATGGCGTCCGTCCAACGGCAGGAAACACCCTTGATCCGCGTCGTAGGCTTTGATTTCGCTGGTTTCGATGTTGTACACCCAGCCATGGATGAACAACTGGCCGTTGGCCATGCGCGAAGCCACCGAAGGGTGGGTGCGCAAATGCTGCAACTGGGCGATGACGTTCTCTTCGGTCAGCACATGCATGCTGGCGTTCTCGTCGGCGCAGTCGCAGTTCTCCTGGACCATGGTCTTGGCCACTTCGGCGTGGCGCAGCCAGGCTTTGACCGTCGGCATCTTTTCCAGGCTCTGCGGGTTGAGCACCGCGCGCATGGCGCCGCAGTCGGAATGGCCGCAAACGATGATGTGGTGTACACCCAGCGCCATGACCGCGTATTCGATAGCCGTGGACACGCCGCCGTTCATCTGTCCGTAAGGCGGTACCACGTTACCGACGTTGCGGGTCACGAACAGGTCGCCCGGGGCGCTCTGGGTAATCAGTTCGGGAACGATGCGCGAATCCGCGCAGGCAATGAACATCGCCCGCGGCCGCTGGGCCGTGGCGAGTTTCTTGAACAGTTCTTCCTGCTGTGGGAAGACTTCGTGATGAAAATGCAAAAAGCCGTCAACGATTATCTGCAGCGCTGCATCGGCGCTTTCGGCGACCTCCGTGGACGCTGAAGCCGACGCAGCCAACGGCTGTTTATCCTTGTCACTCATGATTCATCCCCTTTTGACGGATTAGGTGAATTTTCCAGTTTTATCCGGCACGACGCCAGCGATTGATTAAAAAACGACCAGACCGCTGACGGCGACCCATCGGTCACTCGGTGAACAAGGTAGCCTTCCAAACTTAACTCAAACTGAACGGAGCGCTCTAAAACGCCACTATTGGCGATGCAAAAAGGTGACCAGCGTATAGAGGCTGGTGCACCGGCACTACTCCACCATAGGCCAATAACCCCTACAGCAACGACATCTGCCCACCCGGCGGACAGAAGGCCGTGCAATCGAGGTTGTAGCCTTCGCGCCGATCGAGCCCCAGGCGTTTGTTGGCCTTGGCGAAACGCTGCGCCAGCAGGGCCGCGAAGGGGCCTTCGCCGCGCATCCGTGCACCAAAACGGCTGTCGTACAGCTCGCCGCCGCGACACTGGCGGATCAGGCTCAGGACATGGGCCGCCCGCTGCGGGTAATGGGCGTTGAGCCACTCCTCGAACAGCGGCGCCACTTCCAGGGGCAGGCGCAGCATCATGTAGGCCGCGCTTTGCGCGCCCGCGGCATGGGCCTCAGTGAGCAGGCTTTCCAGCTCGCTGTCGTTGATCATCGGAATCATCGGCGAACACAGCACCCCCACGGGAATCCCCGCCTCGCGCATCACCCGGATCGCCCGCAATCGCGCCTTGGGCGCCGCCGCCCGGGGTTCGAGGATGCGCTTGAGCTCGTCGTCCAGGGTGGTCAGGCTGATCATCACCGCCACCAGCCGCTGCTCGGCCAGTTCGACCAACAGGTCGAGATCGCGCAGGATCAGCGAGCCCTTGGTGACGATGGTCACCGGGTGCCGGTAGCGCAGCAGCACCTCCAGGGTCCGGCGGGTCAGCTGGTGTTCGCGCTCGATGGGCTGGTAGGGGTCGGTGTTGGAACCCAGGTTGATCGGCGCGCATTTGTAGCCGGGCTTGGACAGCTGCTGTTCCAGCATTGCCGCGGCATTGGTCTTGGCGATCAGCTTGGTCTCGAAGTCCAGCCCCGGCGACATGTCCCAATAGGCATGACTGGGCCGCGCATAACAGTAGATGCAGCCGTGCTCGCAACCGCGATAAGGGTTGATGGAGCGGTCGAAGGGCAGGTCCGGCGAGCTGTTGCGGGTAATGATGGATTTCGCCGTCTCGAGGCGCACCTCGGTGCCCTGGGTCAGCGGGGCTTCCTGGTACCAGCCGTCGTCGAAGGCCACCGAGCGCTGGGGCGCAAAACGGTTGTGCGGGTTGGTCGCGGTGCCACGGCCGCGTGGGGGCAGGGGGCTGAACATGGGAGGCGCTCCATTACTGTATTTATATACAGTAATGGAGCCTGGAGCATCTGCCTAGCGCCGCTGGGCTGAAAACGCGCCTGACGGCGCACATCGGCTCCTACACGATCAACCGCCGCTGTGCTTCGTCACTTGCCCCAGATCGTCGTTCGAGGTGCTTTGCAGGTCGCCCTTGCGCAGCCCCGCCACGTCCGCGGCGTTCACCTCGGAACCCTGGTTGCCCCAGCTGGTGCGGATGAAGTTGACCACATCGGCCACCTCCTGGTCCGACAGGCGCCAGGCGAAGGCCGGCATGGTGAAGGTCGATGGCGCAGTGTGGGTCGCCGGCAAGGTGCCGCCCTTGAGCACGATATGGATCAGCGACGTGGCATCGGCGCTTTGCAGCACCGGGTTGCCCGCCAGCGCCGGGAACACCCGGGTATAACCATGGCCGTCGGTACGGTGGCACGCCGCGCAGTTGTCGACGTACACCGACGCCCCCGGCTTGCTGTCGTCACCTTTCCACAACGCCTCGGCCACCGCCTTGTCGTACTGGTGCGGCTGGTCGTTGGCATCCACCGCCGGCAGCGACTTGAGGTAACGGGCGATGGCCGTCAGGTCGTCCGCGGACATGTACTGCATGCTGTGCACCACCACGTCGCTCATGCCGCCGAACACCGCGCCGCGGTCGCTGCGACCGGTCTTGAGGAACTGCACCAGTTGCTCTTCGCTCCAACTGCCGAGGCCGTCCTTGTGGTCGCCGCGCAAGCTCTTGGCGATCCAGCCTTCCAGCGGCGCGCTGCCGGCCAGGAAATGGCTGCCTTCGCTGGCGCTCAGGGCTTTCTCCTGCATGGTCAGGGCGCGCGGCGTGTGGCAGGCGCCACAGTGGCCGAGGCCTTCCACCAGGTAGGCGCCGCGACTGACCACCGGGTCTTCCGCAGCCTGCGCCTGGCCACTGCCTTGCTGGCCCGTCACGCTCGGCGCGAACATCCAGCGCCAGCCCGCCAGCGGCCAGCGCATGCTCAGCGGCCAGGGGATGTCGCTGTCACGGTTCTCCTGGACCACCGGCGCCACGCCTTCCATGAAGTACGCATACAGCGCCTGCATGTCGGTATCGCTGACCCGCGCGTAGGACGGGTAGGGCATGGCCGGGTACAGGCTGCTGCCGTTCTTGGCTACGCCATGGCGCACGGCCTTGTCGAAGTCGTCGAAGCTGTACTCGCCGATGCCGGTCTTGTCCGGGGTGATGTTGGTGGAATAGATCATGCCGATCGGGGTTTCCATCGGCAGGCCGCCAGCGAACGGCTTGCCGTCCTTGGCGGTGTGGCAGGCCACGCAGTCACCGGCGCGGGCCAGGTATTCGCCCTGTTTGATCAAGGCTTGACGATCGGTTTCGGCGGCGCAGAGGGAAGCGCTGCCGAGCAGGGCCAGGGTCGCGATAACGAGAGTTTTCATGGTCATCACTCCTTATGCCTGGACCAGCGGGCCGGGGTTCTTCAGGTACTGCTCGCGGATCGCGCGGGCCGACCAGTAGGTCAACGCGGCCACCAGGCCGGTCGGGTTGTAGCCCAGGCCCTGGGGGAAGGCCGAAGCGCCCGGGACGAACACGTTGTGCACGTCCCAGCTCTGCAGGTAACGGTTCAAGGCACTGGTTTTCGGATCGGTGCCCATGATCGCGCCCCCATTGAGGTGGGTGGTCTGGTAGGACGCGGTGTTGAAATGCTCACCAACCTTCTTGCCCAGCACCGCGATGGCCTTGGGGTTCATCGCCTCGGCGATCTTGCCCATCTTCTCGACCATGAAGCGGTTCATCTTGATGTCGTTTTCCTGCCAGTCGAAGGTCATGCGCAGCAGCGGCAGGCCGTAGGCGTCGCGGTACACCGGGTCGAGGTCGAGGTAGTTGCCGCGGTAGGACTGGTGGGCGCCGTGGGCGTCCATCGACACCTGATGGGTGTAGTAGTCGGCGGTGGCCTTCTTCCAGGCGCTGCCCCAGGCCGGGGTGCCCGGCGGGTTGGAGGTCCCGGCGATCGGCCGGCTGCCGGCCTGGTTGACCCAGAACGGCGAGCCACCGACGAAGCCGTGGGGGCCGTGGTCGAAGTTGTCGGCGTTGAAGTCGTCCACCGCCACGCCATTGCCGCCGGCGCCGATGAAGTTGTTGGTGTGCACGTCCTTGTCGAAGTAGGCCTTGATGGTGGCCATGTTCTGGTAGGCGAAGTTCTTGCCCACCACGCCTTCGCCGGTGATCGGGTCGTACGGTTTGCCGATGCCGGACAGCAGCATCAGGCGCACGTTATGGAACTGGAAGGCGCCGAGAATCACCAGGTCCGCCGGCTGCTCGATCTCGCGGCCCTGGCCGTCGACGTAGGTAACGCCGGTCGCCTTGGTCTTGGTGCTGTCGAGATTGACCTTGAGCACGTGGGAGTTGGGGCGCAGCTCGAAATTCGGCAGCGGCTTGAGGGCCGGCAGGATGTTCACGTTCGGCGAAGCCTTGGAGTACATGTAGCAGACATAGCCGCTGCAGAATCCGCAGAAGTTGCACGGCCCCATTTGCGCACCATAGGGGTTGGTGTACGGCCCCGAGGTGTTGGCCGACGGCAGGTTGTACGGCTTGTAGCCGACTTCGCCGGCGGCTTTCTGGAACAGCTGGGCGGAGTAGGTGTTCTTCTGCGACTCCAGCGGGAAATGGTCCGAACGGTCCGGCGCGTAAGGATTGCCACCCTTGCCTTCACCGACCAGCTGGCCTTTCACGGTCCAGGCCTGACCTGAGGTACCGAAGACTTTTTCCGCGTAGTCGAAGAACGGCTCCAGCTCTTCGTAGGTGACGCCGAAGTCCTGGATGGTCATGTCCTTGGGGATGAAGTTCTTGCCGTAGCGCTCTTCGTAGTGGCTGCGCATGCGCAGCTCGATCGGGTCGGCGCGAAAATGCACGCCGGACCAGTGCAGGCCGGCACCGCCGACGCCATTGCCCGGCAGGAACGCGCCCAGCTGGCGGTTCGGCAGGGCCACGTCGTTGACGCTGTGGCGAATGGTCACCGTCTCCCGGGAGATGTCCTGGAAGAGTTTCTTGCGCACGCTGTAGGTGAGCTCGTCGATCACCTGCGGGTAGTTGCCATCCGGGTAGGTGTCCTGCATCGGCCCGCGCTCCAACGCCAGCACGTTGAGCCCGGCCTCGGTCAGCTCCTTGGCCATGATCGCGCCAGTCCAGCCAAACCCGACGATCACCGCGTCGACCTTCTTCATTACCGTTGCCATGCTCAAGCCCTCTCGCCGCGAATCGACACTGCCGGGAAAGGGTATTGCTCGTTGCGTTCCACCCAGTCCATGAAATCGGCGCGCGCGCCGGGGAAGCCGATCAACGTCCAGCCGACCATGCCTTTATTGCCGCCGTGGATCGGGTCGCAGAAGAACCCTTCCTTGGTGTTTTGCAGCAGAAGGTTGAAGAAAATCTTCGGCGGAACGCTATCGAATTGAGGTTTTCCCGCTTCGAGCTGCTTGAGCAAATCGTCTCGGGTAGCGCTGTCTTGCTCGGCAAATGTTTTACCGTTGAAGGCTTTCGACCAAGCATCCGTCGCGGCAATGCCCAGGCGGTAGATCTCCTTGGGTACCAGCTTGCTCTGCCAGCCCATCTCCGGCGCGGCGTCGGCGTTGAACGGGCCTTGCATGTACCACAGGGCACCGGCGGCGTAGGGGGTATTCATCTGCCGGTCGATGTATTCCGGCACGCCGGCTTCCAGGGCGCCCGGGCCTTGTTCGTCGGCCGGGATCAGGCGCTCTACCGCGGCCTGGACAAAGGCCCATTCTTCGGCGGTGAAATAGCTTGGCTGGTAAGCGTCAGCATTGGTGCTGACCGGGGTTCGTGCCGGCTCGACCGGCTTGGGCGCTTCGGGCGCGGCCATCAGCATCGAGCTGCCCAGGCCGGTACTGGCGACCGTGACCACCGGGATCAAGGTCAGGGATTTGCGCAGAAACTCACGCCGCGGGTTGTCTTGATCGTGATCAGACATGGGGGGTGCACCTCACACTAGGCATTCACGGGTTGGGCAGCCGCGTCATGGCGTGGCTTGTCGTTCTGGCGGCGCAGCGGGTCGATCCCGACGCCGGGGAAAGCACAGTTCAGCAAACTTTGGTTACAAATGGTAGCAGGCTAAGCATTCGAATAAATCGTTTGCGTTGCAAAAAAGTCGCGATTACCGAGAAAAAACCTCTCTCGCAGTGGCTTCACGTTTCTTTGACGAACGCCTCACAGGGCGTTGACCGGCCCGGATGGAAGCTAGGCTCCATCTACCCCCATTTCCGGTCACGGCCTTCTGCATGCACAACTTTCGAATCCTTCCCGCTCTCTGCCTGTCCCTGCTGACGCTGATCGCCTGGCCCCAGGCCCAGGCCGCCGAAACCGGCGCGACCCGCCCGGCCCAATGGGCCCAGCCCGTGGAAACCCACTACAACCTGTACCAGATGTCGCCGACGCTGTACCGCAGCGCCTTGCCGGACAGCGGCGCCGTGCCTTTGCTGGAAAAGCTCAAGGTGGGCACGGTGATCAACTTCCTGCCGGAGTCCGATGCCAGTTGGCTACAGGCCCCGGGAATCAAGCAGGTGCAGTTGCCTTACCGGACCAATCACGTGGACGACGCCGACGTGCTGGCGGCCTTGCGCGCGATCCAGAGCGCCGAAAGCGACGGCCCGGTGCTGATGCACTGCAAGCACGGCTCGGACCGCACCGGCCTGATGTCGGCGATGTACCGGGTGGTGGTTCAGGGCTGGAGCAAGGAGGAGGCGCTGAATGAAATGACCGGAGGCGGGTTTGGCGACAGTTCCCACTTCAAGGACGGCATTCGCTACATGATGCAGGCCGATATCGACAAATTGCGCACCGCCCTGGCCAATGGCGATTGCAGCACCAGCGTGTTCGCCACCTGTTCGGTGAAGAGCTGGTTCGAGACGGTGAGCGTCAGCAAGCCGGCGAATTGACCGGTTGCGTGTTTTTTCAGCGTTGACTCTGTAGGAGCATTGCTTGCTGAGGATGGCGGTGCATCAGACACACCGCAGTGCCTCGATCGCCAGCAAGCTTGGCTCCTACAGAAGCCTGGGGGTTACTTGGGCTCGTCGGTCTTTTTCTTCAACTTGGGGTTGGGGAAAAACTGCACCGACTGGACCTTGGCATCCGGCACCTTGAGGGCCGTGGTGTTGACCCGCGTGCCCAGCTCCTTGGGCACCGACAGGCCCTGTTCATTCAGGGTGTCGGAATAGCCACAGGCCACGCACTCGCGATGGGGAACGTCGTCTTCGCTCCACATCATCAACTTGTCCTGCTCGCTGCACGCCGGGCAGACCGCCCCGGCGATAAAGCGTTTTTTCGTTTTCACTGGCCCCTCGCTCATGCCGCTGCGTCCTCGCTCAGGCCGCTGTGACGCAAGAGTGCGTCAATCGACGGTGCGCGTCCGCGGAAGTCGACGAACAGCACCATCGGCTCCTGGGAGCCGCCGCGGGCCAGGATCGCTTCACGGAACGCGCGACCGGTCTCGGCATTCAGCACGCCTTCTTCCTCGAACCTCGAAAAGGCATCGGCCGACAGCACTTCGGCCCACTTGTAGCTGTAATAACCCGCCGCGTAACCGCCGGCGAAGATATGCGCGAAGCTGTTGGGGAAGCGGTTGTAGGCCGGCGGACGCATCACCGAGACCTCGTCGCGCACGCCTTCGAGCACTTGCAGCACGGCACGGCCATCGCCATGGGTGGCATGCAGTTCGAAGTCGAACAACGAGAACTCCAGCTGGCGCACCATCATCAGGCCGGACTGGAAGTTCTTCGCCGCGAGCATTTTTTCCAGCAGGTCCTGGGGCAGCGGCTCGCCGGTTTCATAGTGACCGGAGATCAGCGCCAGGCCTTCCGGCTCCCAGCACCAGTTCTCCATGAATTGGCTCGGCAGCTCCACCGCATCCCAGGCCACGCCGTTGATGCCGGAAACGCCGGCATGTTCGACGCGGGTCAGCAGGTGGTGCAGGCCATGGCCGAATTCGTGGAACAGGGTGGTGACTTCATCGTGGGTCAGCAGGGCAGGCTTGCCGCTGTCGGCCGGGGTGAAGTTGCACACCAGGTTGGCCACCGGGCTTTGCAGCACGCCGTCGAAAGTGCGGCGACGGTCGCGGGCGCCGTCCATCCAGGCACCGCCACGTTTGTTGGCGCGGGCATACAGGTCGAAGAAGAAGCGGCCCACGTGCTGGCCGTTCTCCTTGATCTCGAACAGGCGCACGTCCGGGTGCCAGGTGTCGAAGCCTTTCAGTTCGGCGATCTCGATGCCGTACAGGCGCTGGACGATGGCGAACAGGCCGCCCAGCACCTTGTCGATCGGGAAGTAGGCGCGCAGGGTTTCCTGGGCCACGCTGTAGCGCTGCTCGCGCAGCTTCTCGCCGTAGAAACCGCTGTCCCAGCTCTGCAGGTCCGGGCAGCCCTGTTCGGCGGCGTAGGCCTTGAGCTGTTGCAGGTCCTGGGCGGCGAACGGCTTGCTGCGCTTGGCCAGGTCCCGCAGGAAACTCAGCACCTGGTCGCTGGACTCGGCCATCTTGGTGGCCAGGCTCAGCTCGGCGAAGTTGGCGTAGCCCAGCAGTTGGGCCAGCTCCTGGCGCAGGTCGAGGATTTCTTCCATGACCGGGCCGTTGTCGTTCTGGCCGGCGTTCGGACCCTGGTCCGAGGCGCGGGTGCAGTAGGCGGCGTAGACTTCTTCGCGCAGCGCGCGGTCTTCGGCGTAGGTCATCACCGCGTAGTAGCTGGGGAACTCCAGGGTGATCAGCCAGCCTTGCAGATCCTTGGCCTGGGCCGCGGCAGCCATCTGCGCCTTGGCCGACGCGGTCAAGCCGGCCAGGGCCGCTTCGTCGGTGATGTGCTTGGTCCAGGCCTGGGTGGCGTCGAGCAGTTGGTTGGAGAAGCGGCTGCCCAGCTCGGAGAGCTTGCTCTGCACTTCGGCGTAGCGCTTCTGCTGCTCGGGCGGCAGGTCGATACCCGACAGGCGGAAGTCACGCAGGGAGTGTTCCAGGATAGTTTTCTGCGCCACGTCGAAACCGGCGGCTTCCGGGCTGCTCGCCAGGGCTTCGAAGGCCTGGAACAGCTCACGGTTCTGCCCCAGCTCGGTGGAATAGGCGCTCAGGTCCGGCAGGCAGGACTCGTAAGCTTCGCGCAGTTCGGCGCTGTTACACACGGCATTGAGGTGGCTGACCGGGCTCCAGGCCGCGCCCAGGCGGTCGTTGAGTTCGTCCATGGCCAACACCAGGCCGGCCCAGGTCGGTTGCGCGCCCTGGTTCTTGAGGATTTCAGCGATGGCGGCGCGGTTGTCAGCCAGGATCTGTTTGATGGCCGGCTGTACGTGCTCGGCGCGGATCGCCGAAAACGGCGGCAGGTCGTAGGGCTGCAGAAGAGGGTTGTTCACACTCACGGTTGGCACCTTGGCTGGAAGAAACATTGGGCCATCTTAATTACAATCGACGCCCACCGCAGCTATCGACCCCATTAATAAATGTCAGAGCAGGTATCCAACTTGGCCATTCGCAGCTATCAGAATCACACGCCCATCCTGGGTCCGCGGGCCTTCGTCGACAGCTCGGCAGTGGTGATCGGCGACGTCGAAATCGGCGCCGACAGCTCGGTCTGGCCACTCACGGTGATCCGCGGCGACATGCACCGCATCCGCATCGGCGCCCGCACCAGCGTGCAGGACGGCAGCGTGCTGCACATCACCCACGCCGGCCCCTTCAACCCGGACGGCTTCCCGCTGCTGATCGGCGACGACGTGACCATCGCCCACAAGGTGATGCTGCACGGTTGCAGCGTCGGCAGCCGGGTGCTGATCGGCATGGGCAGCATTGTCATGGACGGCGCGGTGGTGGAAGACGACGTGATCGTCGGCGCCGGCAGCCTGGTGCCGCCAGGCAAACGCCTGGAAAGCGGCTTCCTCTATGTCGGCAGCCCGGTGAAACAGGCCCGCCCGCTGACCGACAAGGAGCGTGCGTTCTTCACCTACAGCGCCGCCAACTACGTGAAGCTCAAGGACCTGCACCTGGCCGAAGGCTACGACCAGGCTTGAGCCCCCGACCCACTGCCCAGGAATCCCCATGCATTACCAAACCGTTCTGTTCGACCTCGATGGCACCCTGACCGACCCGCGCGAAGGCATCACCCGCTCGATCCAGTTCGCCCTCGGCAAGCTGGGCATCGACGAACCCGACCTGAGCAAGCTGGAACACTTCATCGGCCCGCCGCTGTTGCAGGCGTTCATGCAGTTCTACGGTTTCGACGAAGCCAGGGCCTGGGAGGCGGTGAATTTCTACCGCGAGCGTTTCAAGGTCACCGGCCTGTATGAGAACCGCGTGTTCGACGGCGTCACGCCCCTGCTGGAAACCCTCGGCGGGCAAGGCCGCCAGCTGTACATCGCGACGTCCAAGCCGTGGGTGTTCGCCCGCGAGATCGCCCGGCACTTCGATTTCGCCCGGCACTTCAAGGTGATCTATGGCAGTGAACTGGATGGCACCCGCACCGACAAGGTCGAGCTGATTCGCCACCTGGTCAGCGAGGAAGGCCTGGACCCGAGCGATACCCTGATGATCGGCGACCGCAAGCACGACCTGATCGGCGCCCGCCGCAACGGGCTGGATGCGGCAGCGGTGGGTTATGGCTTCGGCAGCCACGAAGAGCTGAGCGCCGAGGCGCCGGCCTATCACTTCCAGACCCTGGATGAGCTGCATCAGGCGTTCTTGCAACGCTGAGCCGATCGCTATCGCAAGGCTTGCGTGCTTCTGTAGGAGAGGCCGGTCGACGCTCGATACCCGCGATAGCGTCCTTTCAGGCGCCATCCATCAATGTTTTTAGCGCCGCCTTGCGCTTTTCAGCCGGCAGCGCGCCGAGCTTCTCCACGGCCTGGTAAAACGCCGGCCAATCGCCGTTGACCTGCTTGAACAAGACGGCAAATGCCGGCACCCACTGGTCGTACAGGCCGAAAGGCAGCAGCCTGGCATTGTTCAGCGGGGTGTTGATCCAGAAGTCGTAGCGCGAGTCGCCCTGCCATTGGCTGTCCTTCAGCTGGCGGTAATCCAGGCGCAGTTGTTCGAACTCCGCGGCCTTGCGCTGGCGCATCTGCTCGGCTGGCAGCGGCAGGGCATACAGGCGTTCCAGGCGCTGGCGGGTATCGAGGATCAGTTGGATGAACTGGTCCTTCTGCTTGACCAGGGCATCGCTGGCCGGCGCCAGGCCCCGGGCCGCGCGCCATTGCCGGGTGCCTTCCTGCTCGACGAAGGTGGCGAAGGACTCGTTGAACTCGGTGTCGTCCTTCACATAGAAGCGCTGATGGGCCAGCTCGTGAAAGATCAGGGTCGCCAAGCGCTCGTCGCCCCAATGCAACATCGAACTGAGGATCGGGTCGTTGAACCAGCCCAGGGTCGAGTAGGCCTCCACCCCACCGATGGCCACATCCATGCCCTGCTGTTTCTGCAAGGCCGCCTCGCCCCGGGCCGCGCCCTGGCTGTAGTAGCCGCGATAGGCCACGCAGCCGGCAATCGGGAAACAGTGAGTCTTGGGGCTCAGGGAAAACTCGGGGGTGCTGAACACATTCCACACCACATAGGGCCGGCCGATGTCAGCGTAGAGGCGGTAGCTCTGGTTGTCCGGCAGGTGCAGGTGCTGGCTGGCGAAGCGCCGGGCCTTCTGCGACTGAGCCAGATGGGCGCGCAATAACGGGTCGCGAGCCGGGTCGGCGATGACCTGCTCGACCGGCGTGCGGGCCTGCAGCAGACGCCATTGGCCACTGGCCAGCTGGCCGTAGTAACCCACGCTGGAACAACCGTTGAGCAACAAAAGCAGCAAGCCCGGAAACAAAAAGCGCAAAAGATGATCAAGTAACCCATGGCTTGAACGCGGCCTAATCAAATCGAATCATCCTTCGAGAGTCTGCCCCCAAGACTATCTCGCCTGCCTGGAGTTTCGCTATGCGCGTGTTGCTGCTGACCACCGGACTGTTGACCTTGAGTGGCTGTGCCGGATTGCCCGCCCCCGATCCGACGCAAGCCTGGATCGACCTCGACACCCACCAGGACACCGCGCTGCAGGCGCTGGAGGTCGATGAAAAGGCTTGGGTGGACCGTCGATATTTCGAGGTCCAGCCCGGCAACCATGAGCTGAAGGTGCGCTACCAGTTCGCCGTGGAGCCCACCAATATCGGCCCGGACAGCGAACCGCTGTGGCGCGATTGCCAGTTGAATGTGAAATACAAGGACTTCAACGCCGGCCAGCGCTACCAGTTGCAGACCGGCAATATCGGCTTCCGGCCCTGGGCCAAGCTCTATGACCAGCAGCGCAATCTGGTGGGTACCGGCCAACCGGCGGGCTGCCAGCGCACCTGATCGGCGCTATGCTGGGGGCCTTTCCCCGGACGGCCCGACCTCATGCGCCAACCCTTGCTGCTGCTTGCCCTGACCGGCCTTGTTGCCTGCTCCAGCCCCCTGCCGGCGGTGGACCCGCAACAAGCCTGGGTCGATTTCGCCACCCCGACGCCGGGCGGCAAGCTGCTGATGGCCGAACGCCTGGACAACCAGCGCCTGACCGACGGCCGCTATTTCCAGGTCACCCCGGGCAGTCATGAGTTGATGGTGCGTTTCGATTTCGAGGTGTTCAGCGGGCGCTTCGGCATGATGAACGATCCGGCCGAGCGCCTGTGCTACCTGAGCGTGCGCTACGACCATTTCGAAGCCGGCCAGCGTTACCTGCTGGAAGCCCGCTCGCTGGGTTTTTCTCCCAGTGCCCGGCTGTACAACGCCAAGCGTGAGCTGCTGGCCGAAGACCACATGGTCAACTGCGTGATCTGAACGATCAGCTGTCGTTTCGCTGATAGATGATCGCCTTGGTGCCGTTTTCGCAGGTACCGACCACCATGGCCACGTCATGCTTTTCGGCTTCCTCCTTGCTGACAATCTCCAGGGTGTAGGAGGGCACGGCGTTAGCCTGGATCTTGATTTCAATCTCTTTCTTGAGTTCTTCGCAATCCTTCGGAGCCGCCAGGGCCGAGGTGGCCAGCGCGCAACAAACAACTGCCAGGACAAAACGTTTCATGAGTGGAGCTCCCCTTGATGCAGCGCCCACGGTCATGGGCTGAGCCTGCAGTCGGCTATTCGACCACATTTTCATGAAGCGAGTTCTGACGCCGCGCATATCTGGCGCGGGAGTGTTGCGAAGAGAACACAATCGCGAGCCCGCGAACGGCGGCCGGTTGCTCTTGCAAAAGGCCTCGTTCGCGGGCTCGCGATGCGATGTAGCGGTTGGACCGTGGCTCAGCTGACCAGCGTCGCATCCAGGCTGATCTTGGCGTTCAGCACCTTGGACACCGGGCAACCTTCCTTGGCCTTCTTGCTCAGTTCATCGAACTGCTGCTGGCTGGCGCCGGGAATCTTCGCCTTGAGGATCAGGTGCACCGCGGTGATCGCAAAACCGCCATCGACCTGGTCCAGGGTCACTTCGGCGTTAGTGTCGATGCTGTCGGCCTTGAGCCCGGCCTCGCCGAGAATCATCGAGAAGGCCATGGAAAAACACCCCGCGTGCGCGGCGCCGATCAGTTCTTCCGGATTGGTGCCCTTGCCGCCTTCGAAACGCGCCTTGAAGCCGTAAGGTGCATCGCGCAGTACCCCGGTTTCAGTGGAAATCGAGCCAATGCCGGTTTTCAGGTCGCCTTCCCAGTGAGCCGATGCTTTCTTGGTGATGCTCATGTCTGTCTCCTCGAGAACGGGCGCGAAAGACCGCGCCCTTGTGGTTTTCTGCTACTCAGGGTTCTAGAGGATAGAAGGCCCGGCGAAGTTCATCCTGTCTGAATCCGCCGTTTATCCGGACAGCAAATTCAGCTTGGCTATTGAAACTCGGGTATATGCCCACATTGCATGAAACAGGCTTTCAGCATTCGGCAGGTTTTGGCTCATGACAAAGGCCTGCACACCATTGGAGAAGCAGGCTTATGAAACCACTGTCCGACGTTAAGTTTTCCACCCTCGACCTGGTCCCCGTGCGCGAGGACGGCAGCCCGGCGCAATCGCTGCGCAATTCCCTGGACCTGGCCCGTCATGTAGAGAAATTCGGCTACACCCGCTTCTGGGTCGCCGAGCACCACAACATGGACGGTATCGCCAGTTCCGCGACCTCGGTGCTGCTGGGTTATCTGGCCGGCGGCACCTCGAGTATTCGCGTCGGTTCCGGTGGCGTGATGCTGCCCAACCATGCGCCGCTGGTGATCGCCGAGCAGTTCGGCACCCTGGAAAGCCTGTACCCGGGGCGCATCGACCTGGGCCTGGGCCGCGCGCCGGGGTCGGACCAGATGACCGCCCGCGCCCTGCGCCGCGAACGTTCCGGCAGTGCCGACGATTTCCCTGAAGACGTCGCCGAGCTGATGGCCTACCTCGGCCCACGCACCCCGGAACAGCGGGTGATCGCGGTACCAGGGACCGGTACCCAGGTGCCGGTGTGGCTGCTGGGTTCCAGCCTGTTCAGTGCGCAACTGGCCGGTGAGCGCGGCTTGCCTTACGCCTTCGCCTCGCATTTCGCGCCACGCTACATGCACGAGGCGATTCGCGTGTACCGCAATCACTTCAAGCCCTCGGCCGTGCTCGACAAGCCTTATGTGATGCTTGGCGTGCCGCTGGTGGCGGCCGATACCGACGAACAGGCCGACTATCTGGCGACCTCGGTGTACCAGCGGATCCTCGCGCTGATGCGCGGCCAGAGCCTGGTGCAGCGCAAACCGGTGAAGAGCATGGACGGCCTGTGGCTGCCCCATGAAAAAGAAGCCGTGGGCAGCTTCCTCGGCCTGGCCATGATCGGCAGCCCGGCGAAGATCCGCGCCAAGCTCGAAGTGCTGATCGAACAGACCGGCGCCGATGAGCTGATCTTCACCTGCGACCTGTACGAGCACGCCGACCGCCTGCATTCCTACGAATTGCTGGCGCAGGTCATGAAAGGTTAAGTGCAATCGGGCCAAAGGACTCTGTGATCCTGAGGCCTTGCGCGCCCTTCGGTCGCGATCGCAGCCTGCGGCAGCGGCTACAGGGGCGCGCCTGGCCTGAGTAATAACCGGGCACAAAAAAGCCGACGCATTGCGTCGGCTTTGTTCATTTCTACTAGGGCTCAGCCACGCTTGTAGACGATTTCCTTGGTACCGCCTTCGCAGGTACCGACCACTTTGCCGCCAGTCGCGCTACCTTTGTCGACAATTTCCAGCGAATAACCCGACACGCCTTTGGCATCGATCTTCGCGGCGATTTCGCTTTTCAGCTCTTCGCATGATTTGCCGGCAGCAAGGGCTGTTCCCGCGACACTCAACAACGCTAAAGCCATTACCAGTTTTTTCATCGGTCACATTCCCTGGTCGAATCAAAAATAAGCGTCAAGCCTCGGCCTGCTCGGCATCGAGGCAGATATAGCGCTTTGCCATTCCCTATGGCAATCGGCCAGCGCACAAGTTCAACAGCCTAGCCCAGGTTCAGCTGTTGGCAATGCGGAAACCGACCTTGAGCGTGACCTGGAAATGCGCGGCCTTGCCATCAAGGATGTGCCCGCGGGTTTCCGTGACCTCGAACCACTCCAGGTGCTTGATGCTTTTGCTGGCTTCGGCCAGCGCATTGTTGATGGCGTCTTCGATGCTGCTAGGGGACGAACCGACCAGTTCGACTTTCTTGTAGGTGTGATGATCAGACATGGCGCTCTCTCCTTATGAGGTAGATCAAAGCCTAGCAGCGATTACCAGCAACACTGGAATAAGCCCCGGGCCCATCGTCATGCAGATTTAATGCACTTTCGCCAGGCCGCGCAGTCGGACCCTACAGACCCCTCAATCAACAATGCAGGAGAGCCACCATGGCCAACACTTCGCTACGCAAAGCCTCATTGGAAAGCATGGAAGCCGAGATCGAAAGTCTGCTCAAGTCCCTGGAAAGCCTCAAGGACGACGCTTCGGACGAGTCGCGCAAAACCCTCAAGGCGCTGAAAAGCAACGCCGAGAGCGCGCTGAGACATTCGCGCAGCCTGCTCAGCGATGCCTATGAAGAAGTCAAAGTGAAAACCCGTGAAACCGGGATCGCCACCCGCGACTACGCCCAGCAACACCCCTGGACCACCGCCGGCGTCGCCGTGGGCGCGCTGGGCCTGCTGGCCGCTTACCTGCTGTGCAAACGCGGCAATTAAGGAGTCTGGCGCAGCTCATTACTGAGCCACTGCGCCAGCTGCCGGGCGCGCCCGTCCGCGGCGCGCTTGGGTAGCCACAACGCCAGTTGCCCCGGGGTTTCACAGAAACCCCACGGGGCAACCAGGCGCCCGGCACGCAGGTCCTCGGCCACCAGCGGCTGCGGCGCGATCGCCACGCCCAGCCCGGCCACCGCGGCCTCCAGCAAATAATACAAATGCTCGAAACCCTGCCCGAACTTCAGCGCCCCGGCGTCGATGCCGTTCTGCCGTGCCCAGCTGGGCCAGGCCTGCGGGCGCGAGCTGGTCTGTAGCAATGTCTCGTTGAGCAGCGCACTGGCCGGCGCCTCGCGCAGTTGCTCGTAACGGCTGTAGCGCGGGCTGAGCACCGGGCCGATGCGCTCGCTGGCCAGTTCAAAGACCTGCATGTCCGCCGGCCACGGCGGCTCGGCGAATACCAGCAAGGCATCCAGCCCCGGCCGGCGCGGGTCGAGATCGCCTTCGCCGGCCGACAGGTGCAGGCGCAGGTCCGGCAGGTCGGCATTCAGCCGCCCCAGGCGCGGGATGAACCAGCGCGCCAGCAGGCTGCCGGAACAACCGAGCACGAACGGCGCATCGGCGGTGCTCTGGCTCAACTCGGCGCAGACCGTGCGCAGGCGCTCGAAGGCATCGCTGCTGGCATCGCGCAGGCGCACACCGGCATCTGTGAGTTTCAGGCCGCGCCCTTCCTTGACGAACAGGCTCACCCCGAGATGCTCTTCAAGCACCTTCAACTGGCGGCTGACCGCGCCATGGGTGACGTGCAGCTGTTCGGCCGCCTGACTGACGCTGTTCAGGCGAGCAGTGGCTTCGAAGGCCCGGAGGGCGTTCAGCGGAGGCAGGTCGTGGCTCATGGGATATGTGAGTTTTCCTGACAGGTTGTGGCGATCTTATCGGTTTTCAGCCTGGGGTGTCAGGGGTAGAGTGAACGCTATTGTCTTTCCATGCATTCACCCTTTTGACGAATCACCGGGAGCGCCCCATGACCCAGACCAACCTGCGCAACGGTCCTGATGCCAACGGCCTGTTCGGCGCGTTCGGCGGCCGTTACGTCGCCGAAACCCTGATGCCGCTGATCCTCGACCTGGCCCGCGAATACGAAGCGGCCAAGGAAGATCCGGAGTTTCTCAAGGAACTGGCCTATTTCCAGCGCGACTACGTCGGCCGTCCAAGCCCGCTGTATTTCGCCGAGCGCCTGACCGAGCACTGCGGCGGCGCCAAGATCTACCTCAAGCGCGAAGAGCTGAACCACACCGGCGCGCACAAGATCAACAACTGCATCGGCCAGATCCTCCTGGCGCGGCGCATGGGCAAGAAACGCATCATCGCCGAGACCGGCGCCGGCATGCATGGCGTGGCCACCGCCACCGTGGCGGCGCGTTTCGGCCTGGACTGCGTGATCTACATGGGCACCACCGACATCGAGCGCCAGCAGGCCAACGTGTTCCGCATGAAGCTGCTGGGCGCCGAAGTGATCCCGGTGGTTGCCGGCACCGGCACCCTGAAGGACGCGATGAACGAAGCCCTGCGTGACTGGGTAACCAACGTCGACAGCACCTTCTACCTGATCGGCACCGTGGCCGGTCCGCACCCTTATCCCGCCATGGTTCGCGACTTCCAGGCGGTGATCGGCAAGGAAACCCGCGAACAGCTGCAAGCCCAGGAAGGCCGCCTGCCGGATAGCCTGGTGGCGTGCATCGGCGGCGGTTCCAACGCCATGGGCCTGTTCCATCCGTTCCTCGACGACAAGAGCGTGCAGATCATCGGCGTCGAAGCCGCCGGCTACGGCATCGAGACCGGCAAGCACGCGGCCAGCCTGAACGGCGGCCTGCCAGGTGTGCTGCACGGCAACCGCACCTTCCTGCTGCAGGACGAGGATGGCCAGATCATCGACGCCCACTCGATTTCCGCCGGCCTCGACTACCCGGGCATCGGCCCTGAACACGCCTGGTTGCACGATATCGGCCGCGTCGAATACACCTCGGTGACCGACGACGAAGCCCTGGCCGCGTTCCACCAGTGCTGCCGCCTGGAAGGCATCATCCCGGCCCTGGAAAGCGCCCACGCCCTGGCCGAAGTGTTCAAGCGCGCGCCGAACCTGCCCAAGGACCACCTGATGGTGGTCAACCTCTCGGGCCGCGGCGACAAAGACATGCAAACCGTGATGCACCACATGGAACACTCTCAACAAGAGCACTCCCAGCAGGAGAAACACTGATGAGCCGCCTGCAAACGCGCTTTGCCGAGCTTAAGCAACAGAACCGCGCCGCCCTGGTGACCTTCGTCACCGCCGGCGACCCGGGCTATGACGCTTCCCTGGCGATCCTCAAGGGCTTGCCGGCCGCCGGCGCCGACGTGATCGAGCTGGGCATGCCCTTCACCGACCCGATGGCCGACGGCCCGGCGATCCAGCTGGCCAACATCCGCGCCCTGGGAGCCAAGCAGAACCTGGCGAAAACCCTGCAAATGGTTCGCGAATTCCGCGCCGGCAACAATGACACGCCGCTGGTGCTGATGGGGTACTTCAACCCGATCCACCACTACGGCGTGCCGCGCTTTATCGCCGAAGCCAAGGAGGCCGGCGTCGACGGCCTGATCGTGGTCGACATGCCGCCCGAGCACAACGCCGAGCTGTGCGACCCGTCCCAGGCCGCCGGTATCGACTTCATCCGCCTGACCACGCCGACCACCGACGACGTGCGCCTGCCGAAGGTACTGAACGGCAGCTCGGGCTTCGTCTACTACGTCTCCGTGGCCGGTGTGACCGGTGCCGGTTCCGCCACCCTGGAGCATGTGGAAGAGGCGGTAACCCGCCTGCGTCGCCATACAGACCTGCCGATCAGCATCGGTTTCGGCATCCGTACCCCGGAGCAGGCCGCGGCTATCGCCCGCCTGGCCGACGGTGTAGTGGTGGGTTCGGCGCTGATCGACCAGATCGCCAATGCCACCAGCTCCGAGCAGGCCGTGGACGGCGTGCTGAGCCTGTGCGCCTCCCTCGCCGAAGGGGTGCGTCAAGCCCGTGTCAGCTGAGGGTAAAGTTCCTGATACAGAGGAATTAGCCTCGGGATCCACAGACTAAACCAGCAAGACCAAGGGGTTCAGGACCAGGTTCTGAACCCCTTTTTGTTGTTCGTGCTCTGAGGAAGACCCGATGAAAATGCCCAAACGCCTGATTGCCGGTCTCGGTGTGCTGATGCTCAGCGCCAGCCCGCTGTTGCACGCGGTCGCGGACCCACGTGACGACCACGATCGCGGAGGCCCGCAACAGGGTCGCTACGACAATCGAGGAGACAATCGCGCGGACAATCGGGGCGATGAGCATCGTGGCCCGCAGGCCGATCGGCGTGGCGGCCCGCCCCGGGATTTCGGCCCGGTGCGCGAAACCATTCGCGACAATCACGTCTACTTCGTACGCGGCGCACCACCGCCCCACGGCATCCATCTGGTACGCGGCCAGCCGCTGCCCCGCGGCTACTACGGCGAACGCCTGGACAACCGTGCCCTGGCGCACCTGCCGTACTACCCGGGTTATGAATGGCGGCGCATGGGCGCCGATATCGTGCTGATCGCGGTGGGCAGCGGGATCGTCTACGAGATCCTCGATGGCGTGCTGTATTGACCGGCCGCGAAACGCTCAAAAAATCGACAGATCCAGCGGCCTGATCGCCCCCATCCAGACCGCATGCTCGGTGTGATCCTTCAGGTCGTCCCCGGTGTCCGGGTGCAGAAACACCACCAGCCCGTTGCGATTGAGCGCCAGCCACGGCAGCACCTCTCCCAGGTACTGCGGTTCGAACGCCAGCTGGCAGCTCCAGTCCGGATGCGGGCCGACCGGCCGTTCATGCACCCGGCCCATCTTCAACGGAAACAATTGCGCCGCCTGCTCACACAAGGCCCGCGCCTGGTCGATGGTGCTGGCGTCGAAATAGACGTGGGCGTGATAGCCCTTGATGCGTTGCATGGAACCTCTCATGACAAAGTCGAACCCTGGCGACAGCCCACAGGTCATAACCTTACCAGTGTAAAGAAACGAGCCGCGCCATGAAAAATGCCGAAACCCCGGTGGTCAAGCTGGTGCTCTACGGTGCCATGAGCAGCCTGGGCAGCGCGCTGATGGCGGAGTTCCTGCGGCGCCAGCATGAAGTCATCGCCATTCTCGACGACCTGACGGCCCTCGAGCCCCTTCCCGGCTTGCGCACCAAATGCGGTGACCTGTTCGATGCCGCGCGGGTCAGGCAAAGCGTGGCCGGAGGCGACGTGGTGGTCTGCCTGCTGGATGCCCCGGGGCTGCCCATGGGCCTCGAACAACAGGAAAACCTGCTGCTTGAACCCCGGGAACAAGTCCTGGCAGTCGAAGCGCTGATCGCCGGCATGCAGGCTGCGGGCGTCCGACGCCTGTTTCTGGTGGGGAATTTCGAGGTGCTGGACCAGCCGGAGATGGAAGGTTATCCACACCGTCAGACGGCCGAGACCATCCTCGACGCGCTGCAAGGCAGCAGCTTGCGCTGGACCCTGGTGAATGCGCCGCAAAGCGTACCCGGGCTGACCCTGGAACACTTCAGCCACCCCATCGACAGCCTTGCACCCGAGCGGGTCGAGCCGGTGCAGCGACTGGCGCGGGTGGCTGCCGGCATCGCCGACGAACAGCAGCTGAATCTGCATGTGGGCGAGCATGTGAACTTCGTGTGTTGAGCTTCGATCTCAGATGGCAATCGAAGGCAGGCCCAGCCCGGTCAGGGATTGCGCGCTGTCGGCCTGCTCGGCCATCAGCCAGTCGAAAAACCGCTGGATCAGCGCCCCTCGACGTTTGCGCTGGGGCAGAACCACGTAATAGCCGTAGCGGGAAACCAGCGTTTCGCTGATCGGCCGGCACAACAGACCTTGCGCCAGCAAGTTATCCACAAGGTGGCGCCAGCCGATGCCCACGCCCTGGCCACCGATCGCCGCCTGGATCAGCAGGGTGTAGTTGTCGAAACGCAGTTGCCCGGGTGTCGGCGGGGTAGCGATCCCCAACTCGCGGAACACGCCGTTCCAGTCGAACCAGTGACTGCTGTTTTCGCCCTTCAGGTGCAGCAGCGGGAACTCCAGCAGCGACTGGGCGCCCAGCGGTAGCGGCCGCTCCTTGAGCAGCAGCGGGCTGCACACCGGAAACACCTCTTCATTGAACAGCCAGTGGCTTTCCCCCTGTTTGAAACGGCCATCGCCAAACAGCACCGCCACGTCGATATCGGTGCGCAGCATGTTGTGGCTGCGCTCGCTGGTGACCAGGCTCACATCCACCTGCGGATTGGCGGCGTGGAAACGGTGCAGGCGCGGCATCAGCCAGTAGGCGGCAAAGGCGAAGTCGGTGGCCACCTGCAACACCTCGTGCTGATGCTGGGCGGTGATGGCGCTCAGGCCGCTGTCGATGCTCTGCAAGCCGGCCTGCACCTGTTCGAACAACTGGCTGCCGGCCTCGGTCAGTTCGATGCCACGGTAGATGCGGTCGAACAGCCGGGTGCCGAGCTGTTCTTCCAGCCGCTTGATCTGCTGGCTGATGGCCGGTTGGGTGGTTCCCAGTTCCACCGCCGCGGCGGTAAAGCTGCGCTGGCGCGCCGCCGCCTCGAATACGCGGAACAGGTCCAGGGACAGGTCGCCAAGCGCTTCATACATAAGCTGTGCTTATCCTAGTCATTGCCGTACATGGGCTTTACCGCGAAAGCCACGGATTACATGCTCGATCGCAGCACCTTCGCATAACTGCCCACTATGGAATGCCGCGAATACATGAAGCGCAAGAACATTCTTTTCATCATGGCCGATCAGATGGCCGCGCCAATGTTGCCGTTCTACGGTCCATCACCCATCAAGCTGCCGCATCTGAGCCGCCTCGCCGCCCAGGGCGTGGTGTTCGACGCCGCCTACTGCAACAGCCCACTGTGCGCGCCCTCGCGTTTCACCCTGGTCAGTGGCCAGTTGCCGAGCAAGATCGGCGCCTATGACAACGCCGCCGACTTTCCCGCCGACGTCCCGACCTACGCCCACTACCTGCGCCGCCTGGGCTACCGCACCGCGCTGTCGGGCAAGATGCATTTCTGCGGCCCGGACCAGCTGCACGGTTACGAAGAACGCCTGACCAGCGATATCTACCCGGCCGACTATGGCTGGGCGGTGAACTGGGACGAGCCGGACGTGCGCCCCAGCTGGTACCACAACATGTCCTCGGTGCTGCAGGCCGGGCCATGCGTGCGCACCAACCAGCTGGATTTTGACGAAGAGGTGGTGTTCAAGGCCCGCCAGTACCTGTTCGATCACGTTCGCGAAGACGGCGACCAGCCGTTCTGCCTGACCGTGTCGATGACCCACCCTCACGACCCGTACACCATTCCCAAGGCCTTCTGGGACCTGTACCGCGACGAGGATATTCCGCTGCCGCAGACTCCGGCCCAGGACACGCTAGACCCGCATTCCCAGCGCCTGCTCAAGGTCTACGACCTGTGGGACAAGCCGCTGCCTGTGGATAAGATTCGCGACGCGCGGCGCGCCTATTTCGGCGCGTGCAGCTATATCGACAGCAACGTCGGCAAACTCCTGGAAACCCTGGAGGAAACCGGGCTGATCGACGACACCATCATTGTTTTCTCCGGCGACCACGGCGACATGCTCGGCGAGCGCGGCCTCTGGTACAAAATGCACTGGTTCGAAATGGCCGCGCGGGTGCCGCTGCTGATCAGCGCGCCGGGGCAGTTCGCCGCCGGCCGAGTAGCCCAGGCGGTCTCGACCGCCGACCTGCTGCCGACCCTGGTGGAACTGGCCGGTGGCGAACTGCAAGCGGGCCTGGCGCTGGATGGCCGTTCCCTGGTGCCGCACCTGCAAGGGCAGGGCGGGCATGACGAAGTCTTCGGCGAATACATGGCCGAAGGCACCATCAGCCCGCTGATGATGATTCGTCGCGGCCGCTACAAGTTCATCTACAGCGAAGACGACCCGTGCCTGCTGTTCGATGTGGCCAACGACCCGCGTGAACAGGAAGAACTCAGCCAATCGCCGCAACATCGCCCGCTATTCGATGATTTTCTCCGCGAAGCCCGGACCAAATGGGATATCCCGGCCATTCACCAACAGGTACTCGCCAGCCAGCGCCGCCGCCGTTTCGTCGCAGGCGCCTTGAGCCTCGGCAAGCTGAAGAGCTGGGATCACCAGCCACTGGTCGACGCCAGTGCGCAATACATGCGCAACCACATCGACCTCGACGATCTGGAGCGCAAGGCTCGTTATCCACAACCCTGCCAAAACCAATAACGTAAGGGGAAGAGCATGCAAAGGTTATCCACAGCAGTGACGGTCGCGCTTCTGGCGCTGGGCAGTGCTTCGATCCCGGCCCTGGCCTGGGCCGAACAGGGGTGCGAGACCGTGAAGATGGCCGACCCGGGCTGGAGCGACATCGCCGCCACCAACGCCATCGCCGGTTTCCTGCTGGACGGCATGGGCTACAAGGCCAAGGTCGATACCCTGGCGGTGCCGATCACCTTCGGCGGGCTCAAGGACGGCCAGGTGGATGTGTTCCTGGGCAACTGGATGCCGGCGCAGCAAGGCTTCTACGACAAGTTCGTGGCCAATGGCGATGTCACCCAGCTGGCGAAGAACCTGGACGGCACCGAGTTCACCCTGGCGGTGCCGGATTACGTCTGGGACGCCGGCGTGCATGACTTCAACGACCTGAACAAGTACGCAGACAAGTTCGACAAGAAGCTCTACGGCATCGGCTCCGGGGCCCCGGCCAACCTGTCGTTGCAGGAGATCATCAAGAAGAACGACTTCGACCTCGGCCAGTGGAAGCTGATCGAGTCCAGCGAGCAGGCGATGCTCGCCGAAGTCTCGCGGGCGGTGAAAAGGCAGAAGTTCGTCACCTTCCTCGGCTGGACCCCGCACCCGATGAACGTGCAGCTGAAAATGCATTACCTCAAGGGAGGCGAGAAGTACTTTGGCGACACCGGCAGCGTCTACACCCTGACCCGCAAGGGTTATGCACAGGCCTGCCCGAACGTCGGCAAGCTGCTGAGCAACCTGAGCTTCACCCAGGACATGGAGAACAGCATCATGGCCGAGGTGGCCAACAAGAAGGTCAGCAACCTGGATGCGGCCAAGGCCTGGATCAAGACCAACCCGGCGGTGCTGGACAAGTGGCTGGACGGGGTGAAGACCCTCGACGGCAAGGATGCGCTGCCGGCGGTGCAGGCCAGGCTGTAATCCACCTGTAGCCGCTGCCGCAGGCTGCGATCGACCCGAAGGGGCGCAGGGTTTTCGAGCCCGTGAGGTTCTGCCGGACCTATCGCAGCCTGCGGCAGCGGCTACAACCGTCACTGACGGGCCTTGCACGCTCCGACCTGACACTCCACCCTGACGCCTTTCGCCCCATCCCGACCGCGAGGACCCATGGCCTGGCCCAATCGCCATTCACTCTTGCCCTTCCTGAGCTGGCTGCCCCGGCAGACCCGCGCCAGCGTCGGGCGCGACCTGCTGGTGGGCCTGAGCGGCGCCATCCTCGCCCTGCCGCAATCCATCGCCTATGCCCTGATCGCCGGCCTGCCGCCGGAATACGGCCTGTATGCCGCCGTCGTCCCGGTGCTGATCGCCTGCCTCTGGGGTTCTTCCTGGCACCTGATCTGTGGCCCCACCGCGGCGATTTCCATCGTCCTCTACGCCAGCGTCAGCCCCCTGGCGGTGCCGGCATCCCAGGACTACATCACCCTGATCCTGCTGCTGACCCTGCTCGCGGGCCTGTTCCAGTGGCTATTGGGGCTGTTGCGCTTCGGCGCGCTGGTGAACTTCGTGTCCCACTCGGTGGTGCTCGGCTTCACCCTCGGCGCCGCGGTGGTGATCGCCCTGGGGCAGTTGCCCAACCTGCTGGGCCTGGACTTGCCGAGCGAAGCCACCGCGCTGAACAGCCTGACCTCGCTGTTCGCCCATCTCGATGCTGTGGATAAGCCCTCGCTGATCCTCGGCCTGGGCACACTGATCGTCGGCCTGGCCCTGAAACTGCTGGTGCCGCGCTGGCCCTCGCTGCTGATCAGCCTGATCCTCAGCGCTCTGGTGGTATGGCTGTGGCCGGCGCTGTTCGGCCAGGTGAAGCTGGTCAGCGCCTTTACCGGGCGGCTGCCGCCGTTCAGCCCGCTGCCGCTGGACCTGGACATGATCCTGCGCCTGCTGCCCAGCGCCGTGGCGGTGGGCATGCTGGGGCTGGTGACCAGCCTGTCGATCGCCCGCTCGCTGTCGGCGCGCTCCGAGCAGTTGCTCGATGCCAACCAGGAAGTCCGCGCCCAGGGCCTGTCGAACATCGTCGGCGCGTTCTTCTCCGGCTATCTGTCGTCCGGTTCCTTTACCCGCTCCGGCCTGAGCTACGAAGCCGGTGCCTGTTCGCCGCTGGCGGGGGTGTTCTCGGCGCTGTGGGTGGCCTTGTTCGCCGTGGCGGGCGCGGCGCTGATCGCCCATATCCCGATCCCGGCCATGGCCGGGAGCATCCTGCTGATCTGCTGGGGATTGGTGGACCATCGCGGCATTCGCGCGCTGTTCCGGGTCAGCCGCGCCGAGTTCGCGGTGATGAGCCTGACCTGTGTCGCCACCTTGCTCCTGGAATTGCAGACGGCGATCTATGCCGGGGTCCTGGCATCGCTGTTCTTCTACCTCAAGCGCACCTCGCAACCGCGCGTGCAGCATGGGCGCGAAGGCGACGAGGACATCCTGCGGGTCGGCGGCTCGATCTTTTTCGGCGCCAGCCATTACCTGCAAGTGCGCATGCAGCGCTGCCATGCGCCGCGCCTGGTGATCGACGCCCGGCAGATCAACTTCATCGACTATTCCGGGGTGGCCATGCTGCACCAGGAAGCCCGCCGCCTGCTGCGGCAGAACCGCAGCCTGACCCTGCGCCGCGCGCGGGCCTCGGTGATCGAAGAGTTGAGAAAGCTCGAAGGCGTGGAGAAATGCCCGATCCGCTTTGAGGATTGATCGCCGGTTGCAGCGCAGTTATAGCGGCGACCCCATCGCGGGCAAGCCTCGCTCCTACAGAACCGTATCGTATGTGGCATTGGGTTCGACACGAACCTGTAGGAGCGAGCGGACGGCGATCCGACTTGCCCGCGATCAACGATAACGCGATCCGTCAGAGCCCCAGCTGGCGCCGCAGCTCCGCCAGCACCGGCGCGGTGTCCGGGCGCACGCCGCGCCACAGGAAGAAGGCTTCCGCCGCCTGTTCGGCGAGCATGCCCAGGCCATCCATGGAAATCGCCGCGCCGTATTGGCTGGCCCAGCGACAGAAGGCGGTCGGCTCCTTGCCATACATCATGTCGTAGCACACTGTCTTGCCCGGCTCGATCAGGCTGGCGGCGATCGGCGGCACGTCGCCGGTGAGGCTGGCCGAGGTGGCGTTGATGATCAGGTCCACCGGCTCGCGCAACCAGTCGAAACCGCTGGCGGACACCGGCCCCAGGTCGCTGAACAGCTCGGCCAGCAGCTCGGCCTTTTCCACCGTGCGGTTGGCGATAATCACCGACGCCGGCTGCTCCGCCAGCAGCGGCTCCAGCGCGCCACGAACGGCGCCACCGGCCCCCAGCAGCAGAATGCGCTTGCCCTTGAGGCTGAAGCCGGCGTTGACCGTCAGGTCGCGCACCAGGCCGGCGCCGTCGGTGTTGTCGCCCAACAGGCTGCCATCGGCGAGTTTGCTCAAGGTATTCACCGCGCCGGCGCGCTGGGCGCGGGCGGTCAGGCTGTCGGCCAGGCGATAGGCATCTTCCTTGAACGGCACCGTGACGTTGGCGCCACGCCCGTCGACGAAGAACCCGCGGGCACAGCCGGCGAAATCGTCGAGGGGCGCCAGCAGGGTGGTGTAGACCAGCCGCTGCGCCGTCTGCTCGGCGAACAGCCGATGAATCAGCGGCGACTTGCTGTGGCCGATCGGGTTACCAAAAACGACGTACTGATCCATCCAATAAAACCCTCATGCACATCCCTGTAAGGAACCAGCTTGCTGGCGACAGGGACGCTGCGCTGTTCTGTTCAATCGCATTATCGTCCAGCGCCGGCCAGCCGGCTGCAACGCTTTACGCAGAGCCCGCCAGCCAGTCGCGGTCCTGCAGGAAATATTCGGTCAGGCGCGCTTCTTCGCTGCCCGGCTCGGCTTTCCAGTCGTAGCCCCAGCGGACCTGCGGCGGCAGAGACATGAGGATCGACTCGGTACGCCCGCCCGATTGCAGGCCGAACAGGGTGCCGCGGTCGTAGACCAGGTTGAACTCGACATAGCGGCCGCGACGGTATTCCTGGAACTCGCGCTGCTTCTCGGTATAGCCCAGGGCCTTGCGGCGCTGGACGATCGGCAGGTAGGCCTCGAGGTAGGCGTCGCCGATGGCGCGCATGAAGGCGAAGCTGGTGTCGAAGTCCCACTCGTTGAGGTCGTCGAAGAACAGGCCGCCGATGCCCCGCGGTTCGTTGCGATGCTTGATATGGAAGTAGCTGTCGCACCAGGCCTTGTAGCGCGGGTAGACGTCCGGGCCGAAGGGCGCGCAGGCCTTTTCGGCGACGCGGTGCCAGTGCACGCAGTCTTCCTCGTTGGCGTAGTAGGGGGTCAGGTCGAAACCGCCGCCGAACCACCAGACTGGCTCTTCGCCTGCTTTTTCGGCGATGAAGAACCGTACGTTGGCGTGGGAAGTCGGCACATGGGGGTTGTGCGGGTGGATCACCAGCGACACGCCCAGCGCCTCGAAGCCACGACCGGCCAGTTCGGGCCGGTGGGCGCTGGCGGACGGCGGCAAGCCGCTGCCGAATACGTGGGAAAAGTTGACGCCGCCTTTCTCGATCACCGTACCGTTGGCAATCACCCGGGTGCGCCCGCCACCGCCGGCCGGTCGGGTCCAGGCGTCTTCGACGAAGCGCGTACCGCCGTCTTCGGCTTCCAGGGCAGCGCAAATGCGGTCTTGCAGGTCGAGCAGGTAGGCTTTTACGGCCTCGGTGCGGGTAGTCATGGCATCACCTTGAATCGGGCAAAGCTACGCGGCGCCAGGGATACAGCAGGGGGCCTGCGCAAATGGGCGCGTAGCATAACACTGCGTGGGGGCCGGTCGCAGTTGACGGCGGTCAAGCATAGGAGTCCGATAAGGCACTTTCGCGACACGACCGAGGAGAGAGTGCAGATGGCCAAACGTATCCAGTTCCGGGCCCATGGCGGCCCGGAAGTACTCGAGTATGTGGATTACCAACCCGCCGAACCGGGCCCGCAACAGGTCCGCGTGAGCAACAAGGCCATCGGCCTGAATTTCATCGACACCTACTACCGCAGCGGTCTCTACGCGCCACCGGCCTTGCCATCGGGCCTGGGTGCCGAAGGGGCCGGGGTGGTCGAGGCGGTGGGCAGCGCCGTGACCCGCTTCAAGGTCGGCGATCGCCTGGCCTATGGCAGCGGCCCGCTGGGTGCCTACAGCGAGCTGCATGTGCTGCCCGCGGACAATCTGGTGCACCTGCCGGACAGCATCGGCTTCGAACAGGCGGCCGGGGTGATGCTCAAGGGCCTGACCGTGCAGTACCTGCTGCGCCAGACCTACGAGCTCAAGGGCGGTGAAACCGTGCTGTTCCACGCGGCCGCCGGCGGTGTCGGGCTGCTCGCCTGCCAGTGGGCCAACGCCCTGGGGGTGAAGCTGATCGGCACCGTCAGCTCGCCGGAAAAAGCCGCGCTGGCAAAATCCCTCGGCGCCTGGGAAACCATCGACTACAGCCATGAAGACGTAGCCAAGCGCGTGCTGGAGCTGACCGACGGCAAGAAATGCCCGGTGGTCTACGACGGCGTGGGCAAGGACACCTGGCTGACCTCGCTGGACTGCCTGCAGCCACGGGGCCTGATGGTCAGCTTCGGCAACGCCTCGGGCGCGGTGGAGGGGGTCAACCTGGGGATCCTGGCGGCCAAGGGCTCGCTGTATGTCACCCGTCCGACCCTGGGCACCTACGCCAACAACGCCGAGAACCTGCAGGCCATGGCCGACGATCTGTTCGGCATGATTACCAGCGGCAAGCTGAAGATCGAGATCGGCCAGCGTTATCCACTGGCGGAAGCGGGGAAGGCACAGACCGAACTGGCGGCGCGGCGCACCACGGGTTCGACCATTCTGCTGCCTTGAAATGCATCGCGGGCAAGTCGGATCGCCGCCCGCTCCTACGCAACCGTGTGGTACACGGCATTGGGTTCGACACGAACCCGTAGGAGCGAGGCTTGCCCGCGATGAAAGACGACGCGGTGTCAGGCTGGACGCACGATCCTGCCGCTCACCAGGTCACGGATCAGGCTTGGGTTCTTGCGCCCGCCCAGGTTGCCGCCCAGGACCATGTCCAGTTGCCCGCGGAAATACTGCTCGACGCGAATCCGCGTGCGGGCGGCCGGGCGACCCTGGGGATTGGCCGAGGTGGAAATCAGCGGCCCCACCAGCGCACATAACTCGCGCACCAGTGGATGATCGCTGACCCGCAAGGCCACGGTGTCGTGGACCCCGGTGACCCATTCCGGCAACAAATTCTGATGGGGTACCAGCCAGGTGTTCGGGCCTGGCCAGGTGCTGGCCATGCGATCGAGCCATTCCTGGGGGAAGTCCTCGAAAAGGAAATCGAACTGGCGGATGTTGTCGGCGATCAGGATCAGGCCCTTGTCCACGGAGCGCGACTTGATGGCCAGCAACCGGTCCACCGCCTCTTCGTTCCACGGGTCGCACCCCAACCCCCAGACTGCTTCGGTTGGGTAGGCAATCACCGCCCCTGCGCGAATTTCTCGTGCGGCTTGTTGCACACGCCAACTGCTGACCATTGCTGACTCTCCGGATTAAGGCTGTGCGCAGTTTACCGATCCTGCTTATAAAGCCTAGCCTTTTGCCCGGGCATACCAGCAGCCTGCTTCACATACCGCATGGCCCTCCAGCTCCAGTTCCGTAAGCGCCGCCAGCACCCTGGACAGGCTCCAGCCACTGGCCTGCACCAGGCCCTCGCTAGTCTGCGGCGCGGCATGCAACAGCGCCAGCAACGGGTGAGCGGACGCGACTGGTGGCGGGGCTGTGGATAACGGCAACCGTTGCCAGCCACGCAGGGCTTCGAGGATATGTTCGATGGTTTCCACCAGCACCGCGCCATCACGAATCAACTGATGACAGCCCCGGGCCCCGGGGTGATGGATCGACCCGGGTATCGCATACACCTCGCGGCCTTGCTCGGCGGCGAGCCGGGCGGTGATCAGCGAACCGCTGGCGACGCTGGCCTCCACCACCAGCACGCCAAGGGACAGGCCGCTGATGATCCGGTTGCGCCGGGGAAAGTGGCTGGCGTGGGGTCCGGTCTCCAGCGGGAACTCGGAAACCAGCGCGCTGCCCTGGGCGATCATGGCGTCGGCCAGGCGCCGATTGCGCTGTGGATAAAATTTTTCCAGGCCGGTGCCGAGCACGCCGACAGTCTGCCCGCCGACCTCCAGCGCGGCCTGGTGCGCCGCACCATCGATCCCCAGCGCCAGGCCGCTGGTGATGACAAAACCGGCCGCGGCCAGGCTGCGGGAAAAGGCCGCGGCGGTGTCCATTCCTGGCCTCGAAGCACGACGGCTGCCAACCACCGCCAACTGCGGTTTTTCCAGGATCCGCGGATCGCCGGCGACAAACAGCAGCGGCGGCGCATCGGCAATTTCATTCAGCAGCGGCGGGTAGTCAGGCTGGTCCCACATCAGTAAATGCTGGCCCGGACGCTCCAGCCAAGCCAATGCACGGCTGGCGCCATCACGCACCTCGGCGTTGCGCCGAGCCTCGGCCGCACTCGCCGGCAGGCCCAGCGCACGCCAGGCGCTGGCCGGCGCGCTGATGGCCTTGGAGGCCGAACCGAAGGCTTCGAACAACAGCTGAAAACGCTTCGGGCCAAGGTCCGGCAAGCGATGCAAACGTAGACGGGCTTCCAGTTCCGCGGGGGAAACCGGAGCCTGGGCAGGCAGTGACATAGGATCATCCTTGATCGTTATAAGCCCGGGTGAAGCAGGAATAAGCTGTGGATAACTCTGTTGGTAACTTGTTGAGGGTTTACGGGTTACGCACCTTGTCCATGATCGCCAGGGAGCGGGAAGCATTGAGCACCAGGCCGTAGCTGAGCTTGTCGTAGGTGCGGAAAACCATCAGCAGACCGGCCCGCTCATCCGGCATCTTCACCTGGCCGCCGGCCACCCGATCGCGCACGGTTTCACCGGTCTTCAGCACCGCCAGCACATTGCCTTCAGCCAGGCCATCGCGCCGCCCCTTGTTCAGCGTCACCACGTCCAGCGCGCCGATCTGGGTGACGCCTCGTGGCACGTCGATGATCAGGCCCTCGACCGCCCGGCTCGGCGGGCTGGGGACAAAGGTCGAGTTGATGGTCCGCGGCTCGCCGCTGAACAAACGGTCACCCAGGCGCACTTCCTGGGTGGTGCGCTGCAATTGCAGGGTGGCGATATCGCCCTCGACCGCGACCACCTCGCCGCCGCCGATCTCGTCGGCGTTGATCCCCAGCACTTCGCCGCTCTGCGGGTCGGTGTAGGTCTTGCCCTGGCGGAAGATGCCGTAGGCCGATTGTTCCGGGTCGAAGCGGCCGCGCGCGAAGATCCGGTCGCCGGTGCCGCTGAGCACCCGTTCGGCATCGCCAGCGACTATGTAGGGCGCACTGTCGAAGGTCTCGGCCCGGTCGAGGATGCGGTTGCTCAGCAGAAAGCTGTCGATGGCCTGCAGTGGAATGGTCGGGATCGCCTCGGCCAGCGGCGTGCGGCGCACCTGAGGCGACAGTTTGACCGTACCCCGGGAAGCGCCGCGCTCCAGGGTCAGGCGTGGTTCGCCATTGACCTGTACCAGCGCCAGGGAGTCGCCGGGGTAGATCAGGTCGGGGTCGGCGAGGCTGGAATTGGCCTGCCAGAGCGCCGGCCATTGCCAGGGATCGCGCAGAAAGCGGTTGGCGATGCTCCACAAGGTATCGCCCGCCACCACGGTGTAGCGCTGTGGGTAACCCTCCCGGAGCGGCACCTGCGCCTGGCCGAAACCGGCCCAGCCCACGAGCAGCAAGGCGAGTAGTGATTTCCTCATGCGGTGAATCCCTTTATTATGTGTACTCGCGTGAAACGCCAGCGCCTGTGCGCTCCCTGCTCCTGATCGAGCACGTTTTACAACGGTTGCCCTTCCAGAACCCGCAAGGCCTCCGACTCCGAACTTACTTCACACGTGTAGCAATTACGCTTATGGCCATTTTAAACATCCTCGAATTCCCCGACTCGCGCCTGCGCACTATCGCCAAACCAGTGGCCGTAGTGGACGACGAAGTGCGTCAGTTGGTCGACGACATGTTTGAAACAATGTATGAGGCGCCCGGCATCGGCCTGGCCGCTACCCAGGTCAACGTGCACAAGCGCATCGTGGTCATGGACCTGTCCGAAGACCGCAGCGAGCCACGGGTGTTCATCAACCCAGAGTTCGAACCGCTCACCGACGAAATGGGCCAGTATCAGGAAGGCTGCCTGTCGGTACCGGGCTTCTACGAGAACGTCGATCGTCCGCAACGCGTGAAAATCAAGGCCCTGGACCGTGACGGCCAGCCTTACGAACTGATCGCCGAAGGCCTGCTCGCGGTGTGCATCCAGCACGAATGCGACCACCTCAACGGCAAATTGTTCGTCGATTACCTGTCCACGCTCAAACGCGACCGGATCAAGAAGAAGCTGGAAAAGCAGCATCGTCAGCAGGCTTGATCCCCTTCTTCCAAAGGCTTGCAGCGGCAAGCCTTTTTCTTTTCTGCGTATTTATTAGCGAGAATTCCCATGACTGAGCCACTGCGCATCGTCTTTGCCGGCACCCCGGAATTTGCCGCCGAACACCTCAAGGCCCTGCTCGACAGTCCCTACGAGATCGTCGCGGTCTACACCCAGCCGGACCGGCCGGCCGGGCGCGGGCAAAAGCTGATGCCGAGCCCGGTCAAGCAGCTGGCGCTGGAGCACGATATCCCCGTGTTGCAGCCGCCAACCCTGCGCAACGCGGAGGCCCAGGCCGAACTGGCGGCCCTCGCGCCGGACCTGATGGTGGTGGTCGCCTACGGCCTGATCCTGCCGCAGGCGGTGCTGGATATTCCGCGCCTGGGCTGCATCAACAGCCACGCCTCGCTACTGCCACGCTGGCGCGGGGCGGCGCCGATCCAGCGCGCCGTGGAAGCCGGCGACGCCGAGAGCGGCGTGACCGTGATGCGCATGGAAGCCGGCCTGGACACCGGGCCGATGCTGCTCAAGGTCCACACCCCGATCAGCGCCACCGACACCGGTGGCAGCCTGCATGACCGACTCGCCGAAATGGGCCCGCCGGCCGTGGTGCAGGCCATCGCCGGCCTCGCCGCCGGAACCCTGCAAGGCGAAGTGCAGGACGACAGCCTGGCCACCTACGCCCACAAGCTGAACAAGGACGAAGCGCGGATCGACTGGAGCCGCCCGGCGCTGGAGCTGGAGCGCCTGGTACGGGCTTTCAACCCCTGGCCGATCTGCCACAGCACGCTCAATGGTGAAGCCCTGAAAGTGCTGGCCGCCAGCCTCGCCGAAGGCAAGGGCGCCCCGGGAACCATCCTCGGCGCCAGCAAGGACGGTCTGCTCGTCGCCTGCGGTGAGCAGGCGCTGTGCCTGACCCGCCTGCAATTGCCCGGCGGCAAGGCGCTGAACTTCAGTGACCTGTTCAACAGCCGGCGCGAGAAATTCGCCACCGGCACCGTGCTCGGACAAGCGGTGGACGCCCAATGAACCCGCGTCTGGCCGCCGCCAAGGCCCTGACCTCGGTTCTCAATGGCAAGGCCTCGCTCAACAGCTCGCTGCCGACCCTGCTGGACAAGGTCGAAGCGCGCGATCGCGGCTTCACCCAGGACCTGGCGTTCGGCACCGCGCGCTGGCAGCCACGGTTGGCGGCGCTGGCGGCCAAGCTGTTGCAGAAGCCGTTCAAGGCAGCCGATGCCGACGTCGAGGCGCTGCTGCTGGTGGGCCTCTATCAATTGCTCTACACCCGCGTCCCGGCGCACGCCGCCATCGGCGAAACCGTGGGCTGCGCCGACAAGCTGAAAAAGCCCTGGGCCAAGGCGCTGATCAACGCGGTGCTGCGCCGAGCACAACGCGAGAGCGAAGCGCTGTTCGCCGAGCTGGAGCGCGATCCGGTGGTGCGTACCGCCCATCCGCGCTGGCTGCAAAAATCCCTCAAGGCGTTCTGGCCCGAGCAGTGGGAAGCCATCTGCGCCGCCAACAACGCCCACCCGCCGATGATCCTGCGGGTCAACCGTCGCCATCATTCCCGCGCGGCCTACCTCCAGCTGCTGAGCGAAGCCGGTGTCGCCGCCAAGCCTTGCGTCTACAGCCAGGACGGCATCGTCCTCGATGAAGCCGCCGACGTGCGCAGCCTGCCGGGCTTCGCCGAAGGCTGGATCAGCGTGCAGGACGAGGCCGCGCAACTGGCCGCCGAGCTGCTGGAGCTGGCGCCGGGACAACGGGTGCTGGACGCCTGCTGCGCGCCTGGCGGCAAGACCTGCCACATCCTCGAAGTCGAGCCCGCGCTGGCCGGCGTGGTCGCGGTGGATCTGGAAGCCAAGCGCCTGGTGCGTGTCCAGGAGAACCTCGACCGCCTGGGCCTGAACGCCGAACTGATCGCCGCCGACGGCCGCGACACCGCGGCCTGGTGGGACGGCAAGCCGTTCCAGCGCATCCTGCTGGACGCGCCGTGTTCGGCCACCGGGGTGATCCGTCGCCATCCGGATATCAAGCTCACCCGTCAGGCCGACGACATCGCCGCCCTGGCCATCCTGCAAGGCGAACTGCTGGACACCATGTGGTCGACCCTGGAAGTCGGCGGCATCCTGCTGTACGCCACCTGCTCGACCTTGCCGACCGAAAACACCGAGGTGATCGAGGCGTTCCTGGCCCGGACCCCGGGCGCTCGCGAACTGGACATCGGCGGGCAACTGGGCCAGCCTCCGGCCGGCCTGAAGCAGCCCCACGGTCGCCAGTTGCTGGCGCAAGAGGGCGGCCACGACGGGTTCTACTACGCCAAGCTGATCAAGATTGCCGCCGCGCGCGGTTAAGAAAGGTTCTAAGGGAGTGACTGGATGAAAATCATCATCCTCGGAGCAGGGCAGGTGGGCGGTTCCCTGGCAGAGCATCTGGCCAGCGAAGCCAACGACATCACGGTGGTCGACACCGACGGCGATCGCCTGCGCGATCTCGGCGACCGCCTGGACATCCGCACCGTACAGGGCCGCGGTTCGTTCCCGACGGTGCTGCGCCAGGCCGGCGCCGACGATGCCGACATGCTGGTCGCGGTGACCAACAGCGACGAAACCAACATGGTCGCCTGCCAGGTCGCCCACACCCTGTTCCACACCCCGACCAAGATCGCCCGGGTTCGCGAAGCGGCCTACCTGACCCGCGCCGGCCTGTTCGACAACGAGGCGATTCCGGTCGACGTGCTGATTAGCCCGGAACAGGTGGTGACCAATTACATCAAGCGCCTGATCGAACACCCCGGCGCCCTGCAGGTGATCGACTTCGCCGAAGGCAAGGCCCAACTGGTGGCGGTCCGGGCCTATTACGGCGGGCCGCTGGTGGGGCAGCAACTGCGCCAGCTGCGCGAGCACATGCCCAACGTCGACACCCGCGTCGCGGCGATCTTCCGCCGTGACCGGCCGATCCTGCCCCAGGGCGATACGGTGATCGAGGCCGACGACGAAGTGTTCTTCATCGCCGCCAAGGCCAACATCCGCGCGGTGATGAGCGAGATGCGCCGTCTCGACGAGTCCTACAAGCGCATCGTCATCGCCGGCGGCGGGCAGATCGGCGAACGCCTGGCCGAAGCCATCGAAAGCCGTTACCAGGTGAAGATCATCGAGATGAACCCGGCGCGTTGCCGCTACCTCTCGGACAATCTCGACAGCACCGTGGTCCTGCAAGGCAGCGCCTCGGACCGCGACCTGCTGATGGAAGAGAACATCGCCGACGCCGATATCTTCCTGGCCCTGACCAACGACGACGAGGCCAACATCATGTCCTCGCTCCTGGCCAAGCGCCTGGGGGCGAAGAAGGTGATGACCATCATCAACAATCCGGCCTATGTCGACCTGATCCAGGGCGGCGATATCGATATCGCCATCAGCCCGCAGCTGGCCACCATCGGCACCCTGCTGGCCCACGTGCGCCGTGGCGATATCGTCAGCGTGCACTCGCTGCGCCGTGGCGCGGCGGAAGCCATCGAGGCGATTGCCCATGGCGATGCCAAATCGAGCAAGGTGATCGGCCGCGCCATCGAGGACATCACGCTGCCGCCAGGCACCACCATCGGCGCAATCATCCGCGACGAGGAAGTGCTGATCGCCCACGACGACACGGTGATCGAGGCCGGCGACCACGTGATTCTGTTCCTTGTGGATAAAAAACATATCCGCGATGTGGAGAAGCTGTTCCACGTGGGGTTGAGCTTCTTCTGATCCAACGCCGTCCTGTAGCCGCTGCCGCAGGCTGCGAACGCCCCGCAGGGGCGCGGCGATCCGGCCTATCGCAGCCTGCGGCAGCGGCTACAAGAGTCCACAGGAGTGACAACGATGCTCGAATCCCTGGAAAAAATGCTCGCCAAGGGTATGGATAACTCGCTGCTGCGCTTCGGCCTGGGCAAGGGTTATCTGGATCTGCACGAATACGCCAAGGCCGCCGAGCACCTGCAACGCTGCGTCGGTTTCGACCCCAAGTATTCGGCGGCGTGGAAGCTGCTGGGCAAGGCCTATCAAGGCCTGGAGGACTATCCGGCGGCGCGCCAGGCCTGGGAGCAGGGCCTGGAAGCGGCCCGCGGGCATGGCGACAAGCAGGCGGAAAAGGAAATGACGGTGTTCCTCAAGAAGCTCGAGCGCCAGACCAAAGGCTGACTGTAGCCGCTGCCGAGTGAGCGAGGCTGCGATCGACCGCAAAGCGGTCGTAGAACCAGGCGCCGCGATCTGCCAGACACTCCTGCTGCGCAGGTTTAGCGAGGACTGCGTCCTCGTACGCAGCCTCGCAAGCTCGGCAGCGGCTGCAGGCGCGAGATCAGAGATAACGCAGGCCGATGCCCTCGGCGTCCACCAGCACCACTTCCATCTTCACCCGTGGGGCGTTCATCGGCAGGCCTTGCACCTGGCCGTAGACCACCGCGCCCTTGGGCAGCGCCGCCAACGCCGGGTGCTTGACGTAGACCCCGCTGGCAGACAGGTTGCGCGTCTGGCCCAGGCACTCGCCGAAGCTTTCGTGCTGGATCTTGATCCTCAGGGATTTGCGCGAATCGGGCATATGCTGTGCTCTGCTTCAACCTTTGTGGATAACCTTGGCCGAAAGGTTATCCACAGATCGTGCCAGGCGGTCAGTACCAGCGTTCTTCGCCGGCCGGACGTTTCTTGAAACGCTTCATGCTCCACATGTACTGGCTCGGATAAGCCCGCACATAACGCTCGACCACCTGGCTCATCGCCGCGCAGGAGGTTTCGGTGTCAGTGCTGTACATCGCATCCGGCGCGGCTTCGAGGATCACCTTGTAGCCGGAACCGTCGGGCAGGCGCAGCGCATGCAGGAACACCCCGACCGCCTTGCCGCCGGCCAGCATGTTCGGCACGAACTTGCTGGTCAGCGCCTTGGTGGCGAAGAAGGGCACGAAGATCCCGGCGGATTCGGCCGGTTCCGGGTCGGCGGGAATGCCCACCGCACCACCTTTGCGCACTTCCTTGATGACGCTGAGGATGCCTTCCTTGGTGGACGGCGCCACGCGGTTGCCCAGTTGTACCCGCTGTTTCTGCAGCAGGTCGTCCACCGCCTTGAGCTTCGGCGGGCGATAGAAAATGATCGGTTTGCACTGGCTGCAATAGAAGTGGTTGAGCACTTCCCAGTTGCCCAGGTGGCTGGTGATGCCGACCACGCCCTTGCCCGACGCCAGCGCCTCTTGCAGCACCTCGAGGCCCTCGACTTCACGCACCAGGGCGATCGAGCGCTCGGCCGGCCAGATCCAGGCACAGGCGCTTTCGGTGAGGGACTTGCCGATGTCTTTCAGGCTCTGTCCCACCAGACGCTCGCGCTCGGCGGCGTCCATCTGCGGAAAGCACTTGGCCAGGTTGATCCGCACCACATCGCGGGAACGGTTGGGGGTCTTCCACATGATCCAGCCGATGGCCGAACCGACCGCCTGCACCGCGCGCCAGGGCAGCAGGGCAAACAATCGCAGAGCGCCCACCAGCAGGGCGCCTTTAAACTTATCCACAGGTGACTCCTGATATCCGGGTCATGAACCTTGTCGCAAGCCGGTTATTCTAACCGCCCGTTTGCCAGGATGGCGTAGCGATCGCAGTCCCGAGTGTGATCCATCACCATGCCCGAAGCCTGCATCAGCGCATAGCAGATGGTCGGCCCGACAAAGGTGAAGCCGGCCTTTTTCAGGCCCTTGCTCATCGCCTCGGCCTCTGGAGTCACCGCCGGGACCTCGCTGCGATCCTTGAAATGATTGACCCTGGGCACCCCGCCGACGAACGACCAGAGGAATTCCACCGGATCCTCCAGCGCCATCCAGGCCTGGGCATTGCGCCGGGCGGCAGCGAGTTTCAGGCGGTTGCGGATGATCCCGGGATCGAGCATCAGTTCGTCGATTTCCGCGTCGCTCATCTGCGCCACACGCTGCACATCGAAGCCGAACAGCACTTGCCGATAACGCTCGCGCTTCTTCAGGACGGTGATCCAGGACAGGCCGGCCTGGAACCCTTCGAGCAATAACAACTCGAACAAACGCTGCGCATCGCGTAGCGGCACGCCCCACTCCTGATCGTGGTACGCCATGTACAGGGGATCTTCGTTGCACCAAAAGCAGCGTGGCATAAGGCTCCAGTGGGCGTGCGCACAACTGAATCGGGTATACTCCCGCTCTTTAAATCGCAGCCCAAGTAACAGGTGAATTTCGTGAGCCAGCCTACGCCAGCCGTGCGTACCTTCCAAGACTTGATCCTCGCCCTCCAGCAATACTGGGCCGAGCAAGGTTGTGTGGTACTTCAGCCCTACGATATGGAAGTAGGCGCCGGCACTTTCCATACCGCCACGTTCCTGCGCGCCATCGGCCCGGAAACCTGGAACGCCGCTTATGTGCAGCCCAGTCGTCGCCCGACTGACGGCCGCTACGGCGAAAACCCGAACCGTCTGCAGCACTACTATCAGTTCCAGGTGGTCTTGAAGCCGAACCCGGAGAACTTCCAGGAGCTGTACCTGGGCTCGCTCAAGCACGTCGGCCTCGACCCGCTGGTGCACGACATCCGTTTCGTCGAAGACAACTGGGAATCGCCGACCCTCGGCGCCTGGGGCCTGGGCTGGGAAGTCTGGCTCAACGGCATGGAAGTGACCCAGTTCACCTACTTCCAGCAAGCCGGTGGCATCGAGTGCTACCCGGTGACCGGCGAGATCACCTACGGCCTGGAACGCCTGGCCATGTACCTGCAGGGCGTGGATTCGGTCTATGACCTGGTCTGGGCCGACGGCCCGTTCGGCAAGGTGACCTATGGCGACGTGTTCCACCAGAACGAAGTGGAGCAGTCGACCTACAACTTCGAACACGCCAACGTCGAGAAGCTGTTCGAACTGTTCGATTTCTACGAAAGCGAAGCCAAGCGCCTGATCGAGCTGGATCAGCCGCTGCCGCTGCCGAGCTATGAAATGGTCCTCAAGGCCTCGCACACCTTCAACCTGCTGGATGCCCGTCGCGCGATTTCCGTGACCGCGCGTCAGCAGTACATCCTGCGTGTGCGCACCCTGGCGCGTTCCGTCGCGCAAGCCTACCTGCTGGCCCGCGCCAAGCTGGGCTTCCCGATGGCAACCCCGGACCTGCGTGATGAAGTGTTGGCTAAGTTGGAGGCGGCACAATGAGTGCGCAAGATTTTCTGGTTGAACTGGGCACTGAAGAACTGCCACCCAAAGCACTGAACACCCTGGCCGAAGCCTTCCTGGGCGGTATCGAAAAAGGCCTGCAGGCCGCCGGCCTGAACTTCGAGACCAAGCACGTCTACGCCGCACCACGCCGCCTGGCAGTGCTGATCAGCGGCCTGGCCACCCAGCAGCCGGATCGCAGCATCAACCTCGACGGCCCGCCGCGCCAGGCCGCCTTCGACGCCGAAGGCAACCCGACCCAGGCTGCCCTGGGCTTCGCCAAGAAATGTGGCGTGGACCTGAGCGAAATCGACCAGAGCGGACCGAAGCTGCGCTACAGCCAGAGCATCAAGGGCAAGCCGACCGCCAGCCTGCTGCCGACCATCGTCGAAGACTCGCTGAACGACCTGCCGATTCCGAAACGCATGCGTTGGGCCGCGCGCAAGGAAGAGTTCGTGCGTCCGACCCAATGGCTGGTGATGCTGCTCGGTGACCAGGTCATCGACTGCACCATCCTCGCCCAGAAAGCCGGTCGCGACTCCCGCGGTCACCGCTTCCATCATCCGCAAAGCGTACGCATCACCTCGCCGGCCAACTACCTGGACGACCTGCGTGCCGCCTACGTGCTGGCCGACGCCAACGAGCGTCGCGAGCTGATCAGCAAGCGCACCGAAGAACTGGCGCACCTGCAGGAAGGTACTGCCATCGTTCCAGCCGATTTGCTGGACGAAGTGACCGCCCTGGTGGAATGGCCGGTGCCGCTGGTGTGCTCGTTCGAGGAACGTTTCCTCGAAGTGCCGCAGGAAGCCCTGATCACCACCATGCAGGACAACCAGAAATACTTCTGCCTGCTGGACGTCGACGGCAAGCTGCTGCCGCGGTTCATCACCGTGGCCAACATCGAAAGCAAGGACCCGCGCCAGATCATCGAGGGCAACGAGAAAGTCGTTCGCCCACGCCTGACCGACGCTGAGTTCTTCTTCAAGCAGGACAAGAAACAGAAGCTCGAAGACTTCAACCAGCGCCTGCAGAACGTGGTGTTCCAGGAGAAGCTGGGCAGCGTCTACGACAAGGCCGAGCGCGTCTCGAAACTGGCCGCGTTCATCGCCCCGCGCATCGGCGGCGACGCCCAGCGCGCCGCGCGCGCGGGCCTGCTGTCGAAGTGCGACCTGGCCACCGAAATGGTCGGCGAGTTCCCGGAAATGCAAGGCATCGCCGGTTACTACTACGCCCTCAATGACGGCGAGCCGGAAGACGTCGCCCTGGCGCTGAACGAGCAGTACATGCCGCGCGGCGCCGGCGCCGAGCTGCCAAGCACCGTCACTGGTGCTGCAGTGGCCATCGCCGACAAGCTCGACACCCTGGTCGGCATCTTCGGCATCGGCATGCTGCCAACCGGCAGCAAGGACCCGTACGCACTGCGTCGGGCCGCGCTGGGCGTGCTGCGCATCCTGATCGACAAGAAGCTCGACCTGGACCTGACCGAAGCCGTGGCGTTCGCCGTCAGCGCGTTCGGCAGCAAGGTCAAGAGCGCCGGCCTGGCCGATCAGGTCCTGGAGTTCATCTTCGACCGTCTGCGTGCCCGTTACGAAGACGAAGGCGTGGATGTCGCCACCTACCTGTCGGTCCGTGCCCTGAAGCCGGGTTCGGCCCTGGACTTCGACCAGCGCGTGCAAGCCGTGCAGGCCTTCCGCAAGCTGCCGGAAGCCGCTGCGCTGGCCGCGGTGAACAAGCGCGTCTCGAACCTGCTGAGCAAGGTCGAAGGCAGCGTGCCGACCACCGTGGAAGCCAAGTACTTCGACAACGCCAACGAGTTCTCCCTGTACTCGGCGATCCAGCAAGCGGACCAGGCCGTGCAGCCAATGGCCGCGGCGCGTCAGTACAGCGAGACCCTGGCCCGCCTGGCCGCCCTGCGCGAGCCGGTCGACGCCTTCTTCGAGAAGGTCATGGTCAACGCCGAAGACGCCAACGTGCGGGCCAACCGCTACGCGCTGCTGGCACGTCTGCGGGGTCTGTTCCTCGGTGTCGCCGACATCTCGTTGCTGGGGTAAGGCGTACGTGAAACTGCTGATTCTCGATCGGGACGGAGTGATCAATTACGACTCCGACGCTTACATCAAATCGGTGGAGGAGTGGATTCCGCTCCCCGGCTCGGTCGAAGCCATCGCGCAGTTGAGCAAGGCCGGCTGGACGGTAGCGGTCGCTACCAACCAGTCGGGCATCGCTCGCGGTTACTACGATGTCGCCACCCTCGACGCCATGCACGAGCGCCTGCGCGCTCTGGTGGCCGAGCAGGGCGGCGAACTCGGCCTCATCGTGTACTGCCCTCATGGCCCGGACGAAGGTTGCGCCTGCCGCAAGCCCAAGCCCGGCATGTTGCAGACCATTGCCCGGCACTACGAAGTGGATCTGGCTGGTCTATGGTTTGTGGGCGACAGTCTCGGTGACCTGGAAGCCGCAAAAGCCGTCGACTCTCAGCCAGTTTTGGTAAAGACCGGGAAAGGCGAAAAGACCCTGGGGAAAACCCTACCGGTAGGCACCTTGATTTTTGACGACCTGGCGGCAGTTGCCGCTGAACTTATCCACAATTAGAGAGTTCTTCTGACATCCTGGCCAAGGATTGTTCGGGAGTGCGCTTTTTTAGAGGCGGGCAATGCCCGCAACGGTAAACGCCGCTATGTCGATCCTGCAGGCAATCAGAACCTTCTTCTTTTACCTGCTGCTGGGCACCAGTTCGTTGCTGTGGTGCTCCCTGAGCTTTTTTATCGCGCCCTTCCTGCCGTTCAAGGCGCGCTATCGCTTTATCAACGTCTATTGGTGCCGCTGCGCGTTGTGGCTGGCCAAGGTGTTTCTCAAGATCAACGTGGAAGTGAAGGGCGCGGAAAACGTCCCCGAGCGTCCTTGCGTAATTGTCTCGAACCACCAGAGCACCTGGGAGACATTCTTTCTCTCGGCCTATTTCGAACCGCTGAGCCAGGTGCTCAAGCGTGAACTGCTGTACGTGCCGTTCTTCGGCTGGGCCATGGCCATGCTGCGTCCGATCGCCATCGACCGCGACAACCCCAAGGCCGCGCTCAAGCAGGTCGCCAGCAAGGGCGACGAGCTGCTCAAGGACAATGTCTGGGTACTGATCTTCCCGGAAGGCACCCGGGTGCCTTACGGCCAGATGGGCAAGTTCTCCCGCAGCGGCAGCGCCCTGGCGGTCAACGCCGACTTGCCGGTGCTGCCAATCGCACACAACGCCGGCAAATACTGGCCGAAGACCGGCTGGGTCAGGCACCCCGGCACCATCACCGTGGTGATCGGTGCGCCGATGTACGCCGAAGGCTCCGGACCACGGGCCATCGCCGAGCTCAACGACCGGGTCGCGGCCTGGAATGAGCAGGCGCAGCGGGACATGGGTTCGCTGCCTCCGGTAGCCGCGGCGCCGGACAAGATGGCCATCTGAGCTTCTGTGGATAACCTGTGTACCGTTTTATGGATAATCGCTATATAAAATTCATAACCTGATGATTTATATACATATTTCATAAACCCATAAAATTCCGAAAAACGTGCATAAGTTTTCTGGATACGAAAAAAACCGGCCCTGGAGCCGGTTTTTTTCCGCCTGTCGATATTCAGTCCGTGAGCAGGGGTAATTGCAGGCTGAAGGTTGTTCCCTGGCCGACCACGCTACGGCAGACAATCCGCCCTTCATGCCGGTCGACCACCGCCTTGACCATCGACAACCCCAGCCCCAGGCCTTCGCTGCCCTGGGCCGAGGCGAAGCGCTGGTACTGCACGAACAGCTGCGGCAGCTCATCGGCCGCAATGCCTTTGCCCTGGTCGGTGATATCGCAGGTCAGCCAGCCTTCTGTGCAAGCGACTTGCACCCGGACGGTCGAGCCGGACGGGCTGTACTTGATGGCGTTTTCCAGCAGATTGAACAAGGCCCGGGTCAGCAGGGATTGATCGGCCAGCACCATGCCTTCGGCATCGTCGTCGAGGTCATGCACCAGCTGGATGTTTTTCAGCTGGGCGATGGTCATGGCCTGGTCGAACGCATCCAGCACCAGCATGGCGAACATGCTCGGCTGGAACTGATAGGCCTCGGACTCGGCCTTCGCCAGTTGCACGAAGGCTTCGGTGAGCCCCAGGGCGCGACGCACCTGCAGTTCGATCTGGCTGTAGATCCGCGTGTCGCCCGAGCCCTGGTGCCGCTGTACATCGAGCAAGGCCAGGATCGCCGAATGGGGCGCGCGCAGGTCATGGGACAGGAAGCGCAACAGGGTGGCCCGCTGCTGCTCGGCATCCCGTTCGAGGCTCAGGTCGGTGAGGCTCAGCAGCCAGCCGATCGGCGTATCGCTGTCGATCGGCAGCAAGGGCGCCAGGTCCACGCGCAGGCTGCGCTGCTCGATATCGCGAAACTCCAAAGGCTGCAGCTGCGACAGGGCAGGGCGTTGCCCGTCCTGTAAACCGGGATAACCCAGGCCGGCCAACTGGTGGACCAGGTTCTCGCCGATCAGCGCGTTGCCAAACACTTCGCGGGCGTTGCGGTTGGCCAGCAACACGCGGCCGTCCGGATCGCTGATCAGAGTGGCCACCGGCAGGTATTCCAAGCCATCGGCAATGAACCGGCGGGTATCGCGGGTGCGGCTCAAGGCCTGCTCCAGGGCCACGATCTGCCCCTGCAGCACATCCCCGGCGGGGGTCTGGGTGCGCCGGCGCTCGGGCAGCACCTTGGGCTCGCTGTCCAGGCGCGCCAACTCCCAGCCGAAATAGGCCAGGATCACGCTCAGGCGACGCCAGTTCCAGATCAGGTAAGCCAGCAGCATCCCCAGCAGACTGGCCACCGGCGGCCACCACAGCCCAAGGCGCAGCAGCCCGGCCGAACCGAGCAGGGCCGCCGCCATGCAGGCCAGGGTCAGCCACAACGCATGCCGCGGCCGCACCAGCAGCAATCCCAGCAAGGCCGCCACCAGCAGCACCGACAGCGCCGCGGCCGGCCATTGCCCGAGGGCGACGATAGTGCGCTGCTGCAACAAGCCATTGAGCAGGTTGGCCTGGATCTCGATGCCTGGGGTGGTGCCGACGCTGGCCGACTGCGGGGTGACGTAACGGTCGCCCAGGCCGGGGGCGGTGGTGCCGATCAAGATCAGCTTGTCGCGCAACAGCTCCGGCGGCACTTCACCGCGCAATACGCTGACATAAGGAACGCTGGGAAACCCGGCCTGGGCACTGATGAAGGGGATACGTATCGGGTTGCTGCGCAGCCAGCCCTGGGTGATCTGCGCGGTGTCCGAGCCAGGCATCGACAGGGCAGTGCCCGCCGGGTACGCCTGTTGATAAAGCAGCCAGGCCAATTGTGCCTTCGGCGCCTGCGGTGGGCCTTCGCGCAGATAGACGCTGCGGACCGTGCCGTCGGTATCGGCCTCGGCATTGATATGACCGACCGCCTTGGCGCACTGGCTCAACGGCGCCACCGGCTCGATCTCCCCCAGCGGCTGGCCGTAGCGGGCCACGCTCTCGCGCAGCAGGGGCAGGAATACCTGGCCTTCGCGGCAGATCGCCTGGGCCAGGCGCTGATCGTTCTCGGGAGCGCTGTCGGGTTCGCTGAAGATCACGTCGAACAGCACGCCCTGGACCTTGGCCGCCGTCAGCCGATCCAGCAGGTCGGCATGCAGGGTCCGCGGCCAGGGCCACTGGCCCAGCTGCTGCAGGCTGTAGTCGTCGATGGTGATCATCAGTAGGCGTGAATCGACCGGCAACGGGCTGAGCCGTCGCAGGTTGTCATACAGCAGGTTATTCAGCGCCAGTCCGTGGCTCAGCGACAACAGCGCGGTCAAGGGCAGCAGGATCAGGCTGACCCATGCCCATTCCCGCACCAGACCGCCAAACAGTCGCTGGGCTTGCGTCGGCTCCCGGCCCTCGGGTCGGCGCCAGCGCCTCACCGACAAACCGCCGCGCACTTACTGAACACGCGTGGTCCTGGGGTAATAGAAGATGTCATAGACCCCCGTCTCTCCTTCGAGTCCGTGCTCATCGAAAGCAGAAAGGCGGACATGATAAAAAAAGGCTTCCAGGCCGCTGAAGTTGACTTCCGGCGTGCTGGAGAACTGTTCCTGCTTGATATTGAGGAAGCTTTTGTCGGTCGCCACCTGGGCCCGGTAACGCTTGGCGCCCGGCAAGGGCTTCATGATCAGCTGCCAGACCGGCAGATCGCCCGTCTGGCCCGCCTGGCCCATCAGCTGTGGTGCGGGCAACAGATCGACTGGCTTCAACGGGCCTTCTTTCTGGATGCGCAAACCTTGGCGAGCCATGACCTGCACTTCACCGGGAACCGGCCCGACCGGTTTATCCACAGGGCGTTTCTTGCCCTTGGCCTTTTTCGGCGCTTCGTCGTCTTCGCGGTTGACCGCTACCTGGCCGTTGAGCACTTCTACCAGCGACTGCTGATCGTCGTTACGCACCCGGAAGTGGGTGCCGCGTACACCCAGCACGCCGATCGGTGTGACGATCTGGAAACGGTCGTAATCGCTCGGGCGCTTGATGACATAGGATTCGATCTGCCCCTGCTCGAGCGCGACCTGGGGGATCGCATGTTCTTCGTTCAGGTGCAGGGTGATCTGGGAACTGGAGGGCAGTACCACCAGCGAACCATCGCCCAGGGACAGGCTGACGAATGCCGAAGGCGAGGTCTTTACCCCTTCGAGTTCATCGACACTCATGCCTTCTTCCAGGGGTACCTGGTTGCCCTTGGCATCCAGCTTCCAGGCTTCGCCCGTGAGATGCTCGACCGTCGCCGGCAGCGGCTGGCCACGGCATTGCTGGTTTTCATCTATATAGGGAGGGCGCTTGGGCGCGGCGACGGCAGCCTGCGGCATGGAAAAGGCCAGTGTGCTGCCGAGCAGAAATGAAACGAGCATGGCCCGGTGGCGGATGTGCAAGGAGGTCATGGGTTCATGGGTCCGTAGTCGCGCTCTTCTGAAGTCCGTGCCATTAGAACTGCATTGTTAGCGTTCTGACCATACCTCTTGAACCAAGGCCGGCCAGGGTCATTCCATTACGGAACAAACAGCACAACCGCTGGAGAGCGGCTGCGCTGTTTAGCTCCATGCCGGCCGGATACGAATCAGCGCATCCGGCCCGCTCAGGTCAGTCCCGCTCGATGGAGATCAACCGATAGGCCAGGGCTCCCAGCCCTGCGCCCAACAGCGGTGCTATCCAGAACAGCCACAGCTGCGAGACTGCCCACTCGCCGGCGAAGAAGGCGACCGCGGTGCTGCGGGCCGGGTTGACCGAGGTATTGGTGACCGGAATGCTGATCAGGTGGATCAGGGTCAGCGTCAGGCCAATGGCAATCGGGGCAAAACCGGCAGGCGCGCGCTTGGCGGTGGCGCCCAGGATGATCAGAAGGAACATCGCCGTGAGCACGACTTCGGTCAACAGAGCGGCGAACATCGAGTAGCCGCCAGGGGAGTGTTCACCGTAACCGTTGGCCGCGAAGCCCGCCGAAGCGTCGAACCCGACCTTGCCGGAAGCGATCAGGAACAGCACGCCACCTGCGGCGAGCCCACCGAGCACCTGGGCGACGATATAAGGCAACAGTCGGCTACCCGGGAAACGCCCGCTCAACCACAGGCCAACCGAGACCGCGGGGTTGAGGTGAGCCCCGGAAATCGGACCCAATGCGTAAGCCATGGTCAGGACGCTCAGGCCAAAGGCCAGGGCTACCCCCAGATAACCGATCCCGAATTGCGGAACGCCGGCCGCCAGCACGGCGCTCCCGCACCCGCCCAGGACCAACCAGAACGTACCGAAAAACTCAGCGCCGAATGTCTTCATCAGAGGCCTTCACAGATAAAAAATGAGGAGTTGTTTGTTGGCTGGCGGCGCCGTGGGGCCGCGCGGAAGAGGAGGGATGACACATCCCTGTGTCGGAGCATTACGTCCTGAGGAGGCACTCCCTGTATTCCCCTGTACTGCAAACCGAAGACAAGCCCCGGCCTGACGTCCGCCAATCCGGCGGTTGACACTCCCTGTGTCGGAGCACTTCCGATTGCCCCTGTGTGCCACTCAGCGACTACGAATTTACCGGCATGCCGTGGAGGCCGGGCCGGTTTGCAATATTTGTTCAGAATTGTCTGATCTAGAACACCCAACGCTGCTGCTCCTGATAGACCATAGGCTGTGCCGTCTGTGTCTGTGGCGCGCTGATCGGGGCGAACCCCTGGGAGTCGCTGAAGCCGATAGTGGTTACGGACGGGCTGAAATAACGCTGCACCGGCAAGGCATAGTCCGAAGACGGCAGCGCAGGCTGCTCCGCGGTCGAACCCAGGCTCAGGCAAGCCGCGAGCATCAGAGTGGTAAATCGAGCCAGGTCCGCTGCCTGCGCAATACGCGTGTAGAGCAACCGCCCCTTCCCCAGGATGTTCCCCATAGTTCTTTTCCTTGCACGTTCGAGCCGGTATCGTTCTGCAACGAATGCAGGCCGGATGGACAGTGCTCCTGTCGGCTACCGGCTATATGACATCAGCGTACCGAGCAAAGGTGTGAACCAGAGCAATTCGCCACAATTGTTCAGATTCGTCTGATCAGCCTAAACTCAGCGCCAGGAAAGGCCTCAAATAAAGCCATCAGCATTCTCTCGCGATAAAAGGAACTGCCCCGCATGCGTGTCGCAATACTGGATGACGAGCCCGCCGAACTGGCGCGGGTGGAACAGACACTGCGACAGATCCCCGGCCCCGGGGAACAGCCATGGACGCTGCACAGCTTCGAGCGTGGCGAGGACCTGCTGCGGCAGCTGCGGCGCGAAACCTTCGACCTGCTGATTCTCGACTGGCAGCTGCCGGACCTCAGCGGACTCTCGTTGCTGCGCTGGACCCGCGAGCACATGGAGGCGCCACCGGCGGCCATCATGCTCACCAGCCGCGATGCCGAGAGCGATATCGTCCAGGCCCTGAACACCGGGGCCGACGACTATGTGAGCAAACCTTTCCGTCCCAACGAACTCAAGGCACGGGTAACCGCTGTCCTGCGTCGCCACGGCTTGCAGCGCTCGGCGACCGTCGAGGTGCAGACCTTCAATGACCTGGCCTTCGACGACGCCGAGCTGACAGTGACCCGTGCCGGCAGCCCGATCAGCCTCACCGAACGCGAGTACCGCCTGGCCCGCTGCCTGTTCGCCAACCTGGGTCGGCCGCTATCCCGGGAATACCTTTATGAGCGTTTCTGGACCCATGAGGAAATCGTCTCCTCCCGCCCCCTGGACACCCACATCTACCGCCTGCGCAACAAGCTGGGGCTGACCGCGGATCGTGGCTGGCAGTTGCTGACTATCTATGGCTATGGCTATCGCCTGGAAAGCGTAGTACTAGATGTGCCCCAAGAAAGCGTCTGAATTATTAAAAATAAGCGGCATTAAAAACGCTAAACCAGAGAGGCCTCGTCAAATCGGGAATCCCAAGAGTTATTTAATGCAAAACTTTCCGTCGATACAGAGTCCTGCTTAAATTGAAGTGCCTGAGAGGCTAGAAGGCTTAAACCCTCCGTATTTTTACTTAAAAAAACCCCCTCATCACCAGCACGAAAACTCATTTCCCCGAAGTTTGTTGATAGCACTGGCAACCCTAAAGCTCTGTACTCATAGTACTTAATAGGGTCAACTGAATCCGTTAATTTATTAACTTTAAATGGTATTAAACCCACATCAAAATCCGCCATTTCACGCAAGGCAGATACATGATCGCAAGGAGGGCGAAACTCGATATTCCCAGGTAACGCCATTGGAGCAGGTTGGAAAACAGGCCCGATCAGACGAATGGAACTCTCTGGAAAAGCTCGAGCAAGAGCCACCAGCCAGTCCCAATCAAACCAGCTGGCGATGGTGCCTACATATCCAAATACTTTAGGGTGTATATCTTGTCGCCGACCTCTAAAAAAAGGGGCTAGGGATAAATCGAGTCCGTTATGAACAAGTTTTACATCCGGTCGAAGCCCACTCCAGCGAGACTTGAGGAGAGAGCTTGAGGTCAGCACAGAGGAAACACGCTTAACAAGAGCCTTTTCACGACAGGTCATGGCAATTCGCGATACCCCCCTATAAAAAGCTGGGAAGTCATCCATGGCATCATATACAGTCTGATGCAAACTTAGACTATTTATTACCCGAAGGGAAAAAACAGAAGGTTTTCCAACAACAAGAATAGTTTTATTTTCTTTAGAAAACTCCATCAACTCTCTTAAAGTTTTCTTCCAAACAAAATGGTTCAACCAGCCAGAGGCTGGGAGTGGTTCTATAGGCAATGCTCGAGGTTTTAATATCTTAATCCAAGATGGATTCGAAACTAGTGGCTCAAATTTACTTGGCTTTAAGCGAGAAAAATCACTAAGCAAAGGAAAGCGTGTTGGATATGGATCAACCCAAAGGACCTCTCCCCCCATTCGTTTATGGAACCAGTCCACAAACTTATGGGGTCTTTGAGCAAAACTCGTCCAAGGAACTGGAGCTAGGTAGATTAAACGCATTAGCAAAAATGATCGCTTAGTGTCTTTACGATCCGGGCCGACGCAAGTCCATCTCCATATGGAGAAACACCACGAGCCATAGCGGAATAAGCCTCGTTATCGTCAAGCAAACGCTGTGTTTCGCTTACAATATACTCGTAGTTTGAACCGACAAGTTTAACAACGTCCTCCTCTACAGCTTCAGGACGCTCAGTTTCCTCACGAAGAACAAGCACTGGTTTACCCAAAGCCGGGGCTTCTTCTTGTACTCCGCCAGAATCCGTTAAAATCAAATATGCATGTTTCATCGCTGCAACGAAAGGAGCATAGTCCAAAGGTTCGCAAAGAATAAAGTTCGACACATCACCCAGCACACTATAAGCAACATCCTTAACATTTGGGTTAGGATGCACTGGGTATAAAAACTGAACATCAGGGTTGTTTATAGCCAACGTATGCAGTGCACGGCATATATTTTTGAATGGCTCTCCAAAGTTTTCCCGTCGATGCGAAGTTACTAGCACCAGTCGTTTTTCAGGATCCAACTGAACACCAAGATCAAGCTCCTTTGAGGCTGTCATCAAAAGAGCATCAATTACTGTATTCCCTGTCATTATGACATCGTCAGCAGAAATACCTTCACGGAGCAAGTTCTGACGAGAGCCTTCAGTCGGGGCAAAGTGCCATTTTGCTAGCTTGCTAGCAATAACTCTATTTGCTTCCTCTGGAAAGGGATTCTGCATATCGCCTGTACGTAATCCTGCCTCAACATGTCCTATCAAAATACGGTGATAAAAACATGCCAAGGCAACTGTCATAACGGTTGTAGTGTCGCCTTGAACTAACACCGCGTCTGGTTTTTCTGCTAACAGAACATCATCCAGGTCCAACAGCAAACGTGCAGTTAACGTTGTTAACGCTTGGTTTGGGCGCATAATATCTAAATCGATATCAGGCTCAATGCTAAAAAAGTCCAGCACCTGGTCCAACATATGGCGATGTTGAGCTGTAGCAAGAACTCGTACATCCGCCCAAGGTTCTTTTTTTAAGGCTAAAATTACGGGGGCCATTTTTATGGCTTCTGGACGAGTCCCGACAACGCAAAGTATTTTCTTTTTCTGGCTCATAACAACCTCTTTTAACTATTTCAACCAGGATAGTTCTGAAAGAATTCTGGGTGATTAATCCATTTTTTCTTAAAGTAGTCAGAGTTACGATTGAACAACTTTGTGTAATACTCAGAGTTTGAATGTGCACCTGTTGTCTGATGGGGCTGATGACGGATACCGGTTAAATCACGGTAGCAGACATCAAAACCGAGCTTTTTGATCTGAAAGGAAATATCTGTATCTTCAAAACAAGTAGGGTCATAAGCAACATCGAATCCATCAGTTGCATTAAAAACAACTTTTGGCATGAAGAATCCACCGGTGCCTAGATATCCAATATCAGGTCTGTAACCAATACGAATAGCAAAATCATTCATAGCACGATTTGGGCAATAATCAGTAATCATACCACCCAGATCTGAGCGCGATGAATCAAACCAGCCAGCGGCCCATCCTACAGCGCCAACATTTGCATCTCTTTTAAGAATCGATAAAGCCTCTTCGAAACAGCTAGAAGAAGTGATCCATTGATCCGAATCAAAGAACGCAAGATATTTGCCAGTGGCGGAGCTAACGCCCAAATTCCGCCCTGACGCGCAGCCGTTCATTGGATTTCTTATGACCTGAACAGATGAAAAGTTCTCTTCAACATATTCCGCACCACCATCAGCACTTGCATTATCCACAACAATAACTTCTTTGAGATATGTGCTGCAATGAAGTAGTAAAGACTCAAGAAAACGCCCGATAATCCCTCTATTATTATGAATCAAAACAATTACACTAACTTGACCAGAGAACTCTGTTAGACCTTGAATTCCAATAATTGAATCCAGCCGAGAGAACCATGAGTTATTAGATATAAAACGATCATTCTCAAGAGATTTTGAGTCGTCAACCTTCGTCTGATTACACAGGTATGCAAAGTCTTCAGGAGACTCAGCCACAAGAACTCCTGGGTATCCTAGTACTTCAGGTAACGCAGTAGAAACAACTGGACGCCCAGCGAATAAGTATTCGAAAATTTTAATTGGTGACACCGCGTCAGAAATTTTTCCTGGCGAAAATGGTAATAAACCAAAATCAGTGTGAGCCAAGTAACCTGGGAGTTCGTCAATTAGTTTAGGCCCCAGCAGGTACACGTTATTAGGTAAAATTTTACCTGTAGGTCTATCACCAATTAGCAAAAAAGCTATATCAGGATTACGCAAGGCCGCCTCTTGGATATAATCCCAAGCGAACCACTCACCATAGAGAGAGCCAAAATATAGAGCAGAAAGCCTATAACCTGTAGGTAGATCAATTGGTCGAGAGTAACTTTTATATTTATCGAAAATATATTCGTTAGCTGCGTTAGGTAGGTAGAGAGCGTCGGAACGGCCCAGGTCTTGCAGTCGCTTCTGCAATAATTTTGCGGTTCCGACTACACATTTGGCCTTTGCTACAAACTGATGATATACGCTTAGGTCAAACCAGTCTCCACCAAGACTTGTTTCCCAGTCATCAATCAACTCAAAAACACTTCTTATGCCTCGGGAATTAAAAAGATCAAGATATGGCATGGCAGCCGAATGTGGCAACTCTACAAGTAATGTAGCTTGACTAGATATACTTCTCAAAATCTCTAGAGGCGAGGTGGCATCAATATGTCTGTGATACAGGCCATGAATTTTTACGTCCGAATCCACATATTGATTGGTTTCAAAATCAAACTTCTTATATATATAGATATAATAAACTTGTCGTCCTGCTTTAAGAGCACAACGCGCTAATTGGGCAGCGCGTTGTCCACCACCGACATCATCAAAGGGAACACCTGTAATTATTACCAACTCGCCATTCAGTAGAGGCGAACTAATAGTCTGTACCTCAACGGATGAATCCCAGGAATTATCAACAACAGAGGGCTGAATATAATTTGTAGTTATACCTAGATTACGTCGCTTAACTTTTGAATCCAGCGCCTTGATAAAACCTAACAAGCCTGCCGATCGAATTAATGCTATAGACTTAGAAAAATATATAGGAGTTCTCTTTAACCTAACAATTACTCTTGCCATAAAACCATAAATACCCTGATCTTGCTCTTGCAGTTTCATTATTAGGCTCGCTATGTAAATTTCCTTATCTTCACGATAGAGCGCTGCTTCATGAAGTTTTATATCGGTTTCTTTCATTTTTTCGGTTAGCGTCGTTATCTTTTTTTCTAGTTCAGACTCCAACCGCTCAAGCTCAATAATTTTCTTACCTTGTTCGGCTTCAAGTATTTTAAGCTCAGCAATCTCGCACCCTTGCTCTCTTTCAAGTATTCCGAGTTTGGCTAGTTTATTTCCCTGTTCGACAAAGTGCCCTAAAAATTCAGACTCTTTTAAATCACTCTCCATCAGTAGGTGATTTATTTTTTTTGTTTCCTCAGTTAACTCAGCGACCATACCGTTCAACTTAGTATCTTGCAGTCTCTGCTTAAAATGAGAAAATTCCATCGCAAGCCGCTGATCATAATGACGCGGACTAAAAACTAAATCGCCCAACCGATCGAAAGTCTCTACTGACTGAAAAATCGGCGTCGATTCACTAAAATTATTTTTAAGGATCAATTGATAAAAGTCAGCGAGCAACGTGACTTTATCTTTATCAACCTTATGTACCCCTTTTAAAAACTTCTCCCAAAGCATTGTCTCTTCGAAAGACTCCATTGCCAGCTTATATATTTGGGATTCTTCAGAATTACTGACACATCCTAGCTGCTTACGAAAAGACTCTGAATCGATAGTCTTGAGGCCTCTACCAGAAAAATTTGTCTCCGCAGCCAAGTCAAATATCAACTGATCAAGGATACCTTTGACACCATCATACCCAACGAGAGCAACCGGCCTCTTCGCAGAAATACCTTCAAGAACGACCCTCCCCATCCCGGCAACCCCAGTGAATTTCTGCATTAAATTGTACACATCATCACTGACGCCATAAAACTCAACAAACTCAATTAATCCATTTTGGCTTATTTTTTCTACAAGATCTTTCTTAGCTGGACCATCGCCTACTAATACCACTCCTGGAATTCCAGCTTCTTTTGCTTTATATACAAAATCAGCAACTCCTACTGACTTCATTGCATCAAGGCGGCTGACTAGTATCCAGCGAGGATCAATGTTATCGCTGTGTATCTCTATCGTATCTTTAGGAAAGCTCACACCATTTGGAATAATACTGACGCGTCTCTCAGTAACATAAGGCGCAGCAATTTTCTCGACCTCTTTTGAAACCGCTACGATCAAATCAGCACGAGGAAGAATTATTGACTTTAATAAAAAGTCATAAACAGGACCATAGTACGAGGCAAAGGACGCAGGACCATGCAGTGTTAGCCCAAATGGAATACCCTCGAGTTCTGCAGCGATAAAGCTTGGTATCAAAGAAGTAAAGGGATGTGCATGCAAGAAATCAATATTTTTTTCTCTAATTATTTCTCTGAGTCTCTCTACAGAGCTAATAAGTTGCTCTGACGTAACATGCACTCCAAACTCTAGACCTTTAGTTACCGAAGCTATATTCGGAGGCAGCAACAGATCATCGAAAAGTTTCCCTACAGCTAGGTGAATCTCGCAGCCAAAATTAATTAGAGAGGCACTCTCACTTCTTATATGGGTTTCTAAACCACCAATCGTGAAGGACTCACTAGAAATGAGAATTCTTTTCATTTTATCTCACCACTTTAACAGATACACAAGCATCTAAAGCAGAAATACCACTGCCCGTTGGTCGAACCTGACTAACTTTTAAAATAATAACATCAGTCTTTCTATCAAGATAAATCATATCTCCATGAGAAACTGACTCGGCAATTGCAATTGTAACAAAATAGGTTCCAGGGCACAGGTCAACTTTCAGATCAAAGTCGAAGTTTATTTTGTCCCCGCTTTTTACGTTTAACTGATTTTTCTTATGATAGAGCGTACTGGTACCAAACGCACTGACCCCTTCAACAGTACGAATAAGTATTCCAGCTTGGATTTCATCAATTGAATTTAATACATCAACATTAAAGCTGATTGAGGCACGGTCCCCAGTCCTGAACGACTCTGTAGACTCACCATCTTTATCACGAACTTCCCAGTTTTTTATAATTGCTCGTAGTCCATTATTTTCAGTTTCGCCTTCCTCTAGGCTGACAGGACTACTTATTAGCTCTTTAGTCTGATCTTCAGACTCTACCTCAAGCGAGTTTGCTTTCTCTTGGTTAAGATATCTAAGGTAGGCCTTCTCGTCGGAATAAAGTAGAGCATGATATTGATCAACTATTTCCTTAGCTGGGCCTATACCATGTACTTCACCACCATGAAGTAGAATTCCTCGTTGGCAAAACTTTTCAACAGTAGCTGTAGAATGGGTCACCAATAATATCGAGCAGCCATTTTCACGAAGTCGTTCAATATAATCAAAGCACTTCCGCTGAAACTTTTCATCACCAACAGATAGGGCTTCATCTACAATCAGAATTTGAGGATCAACACACGCCTGTACGGCAAAAGCCAATCTAACAACCATACCACTTGAATATGTTTTTACTGGCTGTTCTAAATGCTCACCAATGTCAGCAAAACTAACGATGCTGTCAAATTTCTCATCCATCTCTTCCTTGCTAAAACCAAGGATAGATCCGTTAAGGTATACATTTTCTCTTCCGGAAAACTCAGGATTAAACCCTGAGCCCAACTCTAACAACGCAGCTAGAACTCCATTTGTACGAATTTCTCCCTCAGTAGGAGATAACGTTCCAGAAATTATTTGTAGCAGCGTACTTTTTCCACTACCGTTCCGCCCAAGTATCCCAATTGTTTCTCCTTTATATACGGAGAATGAAATATTTCGTAGAGCCCAAAACCCCGTAAAGTATTGGCGTTTGCCAAGCGTCAGAAATTGAAGCAGCCTATCTCTAGGCTGCGCATACATTTCAAACCGCTTAGAAATGTTATTGATAGAGATGGCAATTTCAGAGGACATCAGCGAATCCTTTACGTGTTTTTTGAAACCATGCAAATCCAAGACACGCAACTAGCCCCGATAGAGATGTATGGACTACCCAACCTTGCAAATCTATTGGTCTCCCCCAAATCATTACGTCACGGGCCTGTTCAATTACAAACGTCAATGGGCTAATCAACATGAATGGACGATAGCTTTCAGGCAAAGAAACTACTGGGTAAAAAATCGGTGATAGAAACATTAAAACCGTTGTAATAATCCCCACAACCTGCGACACATCTCTTAAGTAAACACCAAGCGATGCAAGTAGCCAGGAAAGGCCTAGAGTCAACAAAACCAATGGAAGCAGAACAAATGGTAACAATAAAATAGTCGCGTGAGGCATTCCAAAGAACAATACATAAAAAATCAACCACACCAATAGGCTGATTAGTAAGTGAAAGGCTGCAGATCCCAAGGCTACACATGTTAGTATTTCTAAAGGAAAAATTACCTTCTTGACGTAATTTACATTTCCAACAATCAGTGTAGGTGCTCTATTTATGCACTCACTAAATAGATTAAAAACCATGAGTCCAGAAAAAAGAACCAGAGCAAACTCTGTTTTTGATCCAGTTCCCCCAACCCATCTTGCTTTGAATACAACACTGAATACAAATGTATAAACAGCCAGCATAAGTACCGGATTGAAAAATGACCACAATAGCCCCATCGCAGATCCACGATAGCGCCCGGAAACCTCACGACGGATCAAATTAAAAATTAGGCTTCGATTACTCCTTATGGAGCGAATCAAGGTTGAAGGTGAGATAGAGCGGGCAGCATGAGGATTCAATCTAGACACTTCCTTTGCATATTCTGGCTCAACGTGATCGCCAGTAGTTTCTGTTAGGGCACTGAATAATACTTAACTTAAAAACTAATTTTAAAGGGCTATCAAAAGTAGACCGACGTACGCTCGTTCAAACTCTCTGAGGCCTATAATTTTAAACCAAGCTTATCTATATGATTTCAATCAAAAAAGAGGTCAACAGAGCCCTGTTGACCTCCATTTTTCAAGCGTAAATCACAAAACACCTATTTCGACTCAGTACCTACCCCAGAAGTTCAGCCCATCAGAAGTCCAGGTTGGATACCGCCAGGGCGTTGCTTTCGATGAAGTCGCGACGAGGCTCGACCGCATCACCCATCAGGGTGTTGAAGATCTGGTCGGCGCCGATGGCGTCTTCGATGGTGACCTTGAGCATACGGCGCACGCTTGGGTCCATGGTGGTTTCCCACAGCTGATCCGGGTTCATCTCGCCCAGACCTTTGTATCGCTGGATGGTGTGGCGCTTGGTGCTTTCGGTCATCAGCCAGTCCAGGGCTTCCTTGAACTCGGTCACTGCCTTCTTGCGTTCGCCACGCTGAATATAAGCGCCTTCGTCCAGCAGGGAGCTCAGTTGAGCGCCGAGGGTGACGACGGTCTTGTAGTCATTGCTGCCGAAGAAGTCGCGGTTGAAGGTGACGTAGTTCGACAGGCCGTGGGAGATCAGTTCGACCTCTGGCAGCCAGACATTACGTTCACGGTCTTCACGCAGGCTGGCCTTGTAGACCAGGCCGGACTTCTCGACGGTGCGCAGGCGGACTTCATATTGGGCCAGCCAATCCTGCATGGCCGCGTGATCGGAGAGCTGCTCCAAGCTCACGGCCGGCAGGTAGATGAAGTGCTCGGTCAGCTCCTGAGGGTACAGGCGCGACAGACGCTTGAGGGTTTTCATGACCATGCGGAAGTCGTTCACCAGGCGCTCCAGCGCCTCGCCGGAAATACCCGGTGCGTCTTCGTTCAGGTGCAGGCTCGCATCTTCCAGGGCCGACTGCGTCATGTACTCTTCCATGGCGTCGTCGTCTTTGATGTATTGCTCTTGCTTGCCTTTCTTGACCTTGTACAGCGGCGGTTGAGCGATGTAGATGTAGCCACGCTCGATCAGCTCCGGCAGCTGACGGAAGAAGAAGGTCAGCAGCAGGGTACGGATGTGCGAACCGTCGACGTCGGCGTCGGTCATGATGATGATGTTGTGATAACGCAGCTTGTCGATGTTGTACTCTTCGCGGCCGATGCCGCAACCGAGTGCAGTGATCAAGGTGCCGACCTCTTGCGAGGAAATCATCTTGTCGAAACGCGCTTTCTCGACGTTAAGGATCTTGCCCTTGAGCGGCAGAATCGCCTGGGTCTTACGGTTGCGTCCCTGCTTGGCGGAGCCGCCAGCAGAGTCACCTTCCACCAGGTAGAGTTCGGAAAGGGCAGGGTCTTTTTCCTGGCAGTCCGCCAGTTTGCCCGGCAGGCCAGCGATATCCAGCGCACCTTTACGGCGGGTCATCTCACGAGCCTTACGCGCCGCTTCACGGGCACGGGCGGCGTCGAGCATCTTGCCGACCACCAGCTTGGCTTCGTTCGGGTTTTCCAGCAGGAAGTCGGAGAAGTACTTGCCCATTTCCTGTTCGACCGCGGTCTTCACTTCGGAAGACACCAGCTTGTCTTTGGTCTGGGAGCTGAACTTCGGATCCGGCA